>Ga0180301_10001660_pt1 | contig 17472 bp, 16 predicted proteins | sample GuaBasSediGuay16_FD_121797 | JGI IMG/M metagenome (GOLD analysis project Ga0180301, IMG submission 121797) | Subseafloor sediment microbial communities from Guaymas Basin, Gulf of California, Mexico - Guay16, Core 4569-2, 12-15 cm | ecosystem: Environmental > Aquatic > Marine > Hydrothermal... | reverse complement strand
TTCATATGCTACGTTTTCTCCACCAAGCATTGCTACCAGTTCCAAGTTTATAGGCTTCTTTAATTCAGCACTCGCAACAATATTTTGTAGAATAATATCGGGAACTTTCTCAATATTATATCCAGCTTTTCTTAGAAGATCAACTAATACTTCGGCGACTTTTTTAAGTTCATCTTTACTTTTTGCTCCCGTGATTACTATATTTCCTGAACTAAAAATAAGGAGACTAGCTCTTACTTTATAACGGAGCTTAAGTATTAATCCAGGAAATTCTCTAGGCTGATGTCTAACAACAAATGGCCATTCTTCGTTATAAAGTAGCTCGTCGGATTGCGACTCTTCCTGCAACATGCTTTGTAGTCTAAGTAGGCGCTTATAAAGCTCTTGGAGATTTAGTTGGATTCCAAGGTTCGCGCTTCCAACGCAGTTTTCTACTTTAAACTTAAAATCTGTTTCATTTAAGAGTTCGTTCATGATAATCCCCTTCCACAATCCTTTAAATGGAAATGCAATATACTCTTTTTAAATACCGTTTAAATATTGTCATAGAAGATTTATTTCTAAGTGACTTAAATCGTCAAACTATTTCGAGTCTTTTGGCGATGATTTGTATGCGAAAAATTGCTAAATTTGCGACAATTAAAGAAATTCTTAGCGGAAGCGTTGAGATTGGTGTTCTTCTAAAGACCGTAGGAAAAGTGATTGATATGATTAAAAATGATTATCTTAAGCTTATACTTAGCCATGAAAATTCTGAAATTATGGTTAAAGTCTTTGATGAACCGGTTGGATTTATAGAATATGTGTTGTCCAATGTTAATCTGGGAGCTTATGTTTTAGTTATTGGTTATTTAAAGAAGATTGATGGATCAATTTATATTGTAGCAAAGGGCGTTAGAAAAATTGATGAAAAATTGTACAAATATTATCTTCTGAGGGGAAAATTACATGATATTAAATCCTCTTAATTACAGTTTTTATAACATCCAGAATCTTAGGTAAGTTCTTATTGAAAAGTTCTATAACTTCTTCATGAGTCACTTTCTCTTGCATACCTGCTGCATAATTTGTAACTATACATATTGTAGCATAACAAATCTCTAATTCCTTAAAAAGGAAGACTTCAGGAGCATTAGTCATGCCTACAACATCCCCACCAATCATTCTGAAGAAATTTATTTCGGCCGGAGTTTCAAATCTCGGTCCTTCTGTACAAACATAAGTTCCCTTTTCATGAAACCTCAAATTTTTTTCTTTAAGGACATCAATAATTATCCTCCTAAGTTTTTCACAATATGGATTTGTTACATCAGTATGAATAACCCCCTTCTTTATCCTACCATCTCTCATTCTAACTTCAAATTTACCATCAAAAAAAGTTGTTGGCCTTGTTTTCGTGAAATCAATTATTTGGTTAACTACAACAATATCTCCAGGCTTTATCTCCCTTCTCAGCGAGCCTACAGCACTTGTTGAAATTACATAATCAACTCCAAGTAGGAAGAAAGCAAAAGCATTGGCCCTATAATTTATCTTATGGGGGGGCACAGAATGCTTTTCACCATGTCTAGGCAAAAAATATACATTCTTATTCTCGATTTTACCATGTGTTAATGTAACATCTCCAAACGGGGTAGATATTTTTATTTTCTCCCCTTTTTCAAATAAGCTATAAAAACCAGAGCCTCCAATCACTCCAATTTTGATTCCCAATTAGGAATCACCCTTATTCAGAATTGCTAAACTTAAGAAATGTTTTTATTTATATTAGTACTCCGCAATTTCACAATTATCTTAATGTGAAAGGGATGAATCATTAGGGTGTGTTTAAGATATGAGTCCAAAAAAGAAAGCAAGTATTACTGTCCCTAAAGAAATCCTTGAGAAAGTAATGAAACCAGCCAACTTTAGACACCTAGTTCGTATCGTACATAAGGACATCAAAGGGGATATCCCCCTCCTTTATGCGCTAGTAAATGTGAAGGGAATTGGGTATTCCTTCGCTTATGCTATATGTAAAGTTTTAGATCTGGATCCATCGATTCCGGTCGGTCTGCTTAGTGATGAGCAAATTAAGAAGATTGAGGAGGTCGCTAGAAATCCAACAAAATTTGGAATTCCAGGATGGCTCACAAATAGACCTCGTGATCCTGCAACTGGAGAGCACTTACATTATGTTGGTCCAGAATTGGAAATTAGAGTTAAGCAAGATATTGATCTCATGAAGAGTATTGGATGCTGGAAAGGTATAAGACATGCCCTTGGTTTAAAGGTTAGAGGCCAGAGAACAAGAACAACTGGAAGAAAAGGCTTAACAGTAGGTGTTAAGAAGAAGAAAAAGTAGATAACGTGGGGTGAGTAATTATGGGCGATCCTAAGAGGCAACGTAAAAAATATGTGACACCATCACATCCTTGGCAACTGGATCGACTACGTGAGGAATTAGAATTAGTAGGAGAATATGGTCTTAGAAATAAGAGAGAACTTTGGATTTTTAAAACAATGTTATCAGAAATAAGAGGTCGTGCTAGACAGTTAATTGCGTTACCACCATCAGAGCGCGAAAAATACGAGAAACCTCTCCTAAGGAGGCTTTATGAATGGGGAGTATTAGACGAAAATGCTACACTTGATGATGTTCTTAGCCTAACAGTACGTGATCTGTTAGAGCGAAGATTACAGACAGTAGTATGGAGGTTAGGAATAGCTAAAACACCACATCAAGCAAGACAGATGATTGTGCACCGTCATATAACAGTTAATGGAAGAATTGTTACTTCTCCTAGCTATATTGTTAAAAGAACTGATAAAGTAGCTTTGCATCCTAGATCTCCTTTTGCAAAACTTCAAAAGGAAGTTGAAGAATTATTAGAGAAAGAGGGTGTTGAACAGAAAGCTGGATGAGGTGAATTACCATGGTAAGCGAAGATCCATTGAAAATTGGTATAGCTCATATTTATGCTAGCAAGAATAATACTATAGTGCATATAACAGATGCTACAGGTGCAGAGACGATTTCGAGGAAAAGTGCAGGAATGTTTGTTGATGCTGATAGAAATAAGCCCACACCTTGGGCAGCCTTGTTGACTGGCAGAGCGGCTGCTGAGGAGGCAAGAGCCGCTGGAGTGAGCAGATTAATTGTTAGAGTGAGAGGTCAAGGAGGAAATAGATCGCCCCAACCTAATAATAAAGCCGCATCTGCAGCAATAAAAGCGCTAGTCAGAGCCGGTCTTAGGATAATCTCGATTGAAGATGTAACGCCAATACCGCATGATAGTATTAGGAAGCCAGGAGGTAGAAGAGGAAGAAGAGTCTAAGGTGATGTTATATGCCTAAAAGAGCTAAACGAACTAAAGCGAGAAGGAGGAAATACTGGATTACTGTTTATGCTCCAGAATTACTAGGTGGCCTTAAAAAGCCTTTAGCTAAAGTACTATGTTATGAACCCGAGGATCTGATTAACAGAATCGTTCTTATTAAAGGAATGGAATTCTCCAGAAATCTTGAAGATAGAGCTATGAACCTTTATTTCAGAATAATAAGGGTAACTCCTTCAGGTGCCTTTACTACATTAATAGGTCATGATTATGCTAGAGAGATAATTTCCTCAAAAGTGAGAAGAAGGATGTCTAGAGTAGAGCTTATTACACGTGTCTATACTAAAGATGGTCATAGAGTTAAAGTAAGTATACTCGCTATGACAGCCCAAAGATGTAAACAGAGGCATAAACGTGCAATAAGGAAGATTTTTGAGGAATTCATTAGAGAGAAGGCTAAAGAATACAATTATGAGGAGTTCATCTATCACCTAGCAATAAAGAAAACATGGTATGGTGACTTGATAAGACTAGCGAATAAGATATATCCTTTGGGGGAATTCCTAATATATAAGAGTAGGGCTGAGACAGTAATTGTGCCTCAGGATGAAATAGAGAGCAGAGTAGAAGCTAAAGAGGAAGTCCTCAAGCATGCAGAAGCATTTACAGTAAGAAGATAACTACACATTATATGATGAAATCGCCACCATCGGACGAGAAGATGAAGAGATCTGGTACCCTCTGATTTGGTGATTTTTTGAGCATTAAAGAAGAATTACTTTATTATCTAACACTTTTTAATAAGAAACCTAATAGAGATATAGGACAGCATTTTCTAATTCAAAGGAGCATACTTAGAAGAGAAGTTAAGGAAGCTGAATTGGAGGAGAATGACTCAGTTCTAGACATAGGGGCGGGATTAGGATTTCTTACAGAGCTAATAGCTGAGAAGGTAAAGAAAGTTTATGCGATAGAGATTGATGATGTTTTTGTACGCATTTTAGAGGAGCGACTTTCTAAACATATTAATGAGGGTCGTATAGAGCTTATCCATGGAGACGCTCTTAAAATTCCGTTTCCAAAGGTAACAAAGGTTGTGTCTAATCCTCCCTATCATATAATCTCTTCACTAATTTTGAAAATTTTGAGGGAAATTTTTCCTTACAAAGATTTCAAACTAATGGTTTTAATAGTCCAGGAAGAATTTGCTTATAGACTACTAGCTAAGCCAGGTTCTAAGAATTGGGGAAGAATATCCGCCGCTTTTAGGTTCTTCGCATCTGGAAAAATTATCATGAAAGTACCGAAGTACGCGTTTTATCCTATTCCAGATGTAAATTCAATCATGATTAAGGCTTGGCCTGTTAGAAAACAACATATAATAAGCTTTGGAGAATACGAAAAAGTTACTGCTATACTTTTTTCGTCGCCTAATAAGAAGGTTAAAAGTGTTCTTAAAAACTATTTAAAACGATCTAAAGCTCCTTGGAAAAAAATATTGTCATTGATACCGCAATATATCTTAGAGAAAAGAGTTAGAGAAGTAAGTCCAGAAGAAATCGAAAAAATAGGAGAAAAAATAAAAGAATTTACTCAAGACCTGCAAGTTTGAGAAGGAAATGCCAATCTTTCATAACCCTATCTTGGATTTCCTTGATTAAATCATCCCTCCTTACCGGTTTGAATAAGTGCCTAAATCTTCCTTGAAGCTTCAGATACTCCTCTACTGGTAAAATTTTCTCCGGATGCTTTGCTAAATAAGCACTATATCCTGTCACTCTGAATTCTCTTGTCTCTGGATCAAACTCCCATAATGGATGCACACAAGTGTCTACGGCTAATTTCGTCAGTTTTATTCCAAGATCCTCAGTAAATCTCCATCCTCTATCGCATGGCTGAATAGCATGAATGAACGATGGTCCTTCATAATAATATGCCTTAAGAACTTTCTGAACGAAGTCCTGCCAATAGTAAAGACTAGCGGTAGCAACATATGCATTTAAATGAGCAGCGATGATTAGTGAAATTGGCTTCTTCCATTCAATTTTTCCGGGGATTACTTTCCCAGCAGGAGATGTCGTTGTTGCGGCAGCAAATGGTGTTGAACCCGATCTCTGAATACCCGTATTCATGTACGCCTCGTTATCATACAGAATGTACATAACATTATGTCCTCTCTCAACCATACCGCTAAGAGCTTGTAAACCAATGTCTACGGTACCTCCATCTCCTCCAAAGATTATTATTTTGGGAACATCCCCATCCCATACTCCTTTCTTCTTTAAAGCTTTGTATGCTGCCTCAATGCCCGCTGCTGTAGCTGCGGCGTTTTCAAAAGCATTATGCATCCATGGTACTGCCCAGGAAGTATATGGGAATATCGTTGTTGCTACTTCTAGACAGCCCGTTGGGGATACAACAATAACGTTATCTAGACTAGGTAAAGCTTTAAGGACAAGTTTGACTATAGCGGGAGCAGTACAACCAGCACACATTCTATGACCAGGAAGTAACGGATCCGGCCTTTTCACGATTTCATAAATTGTAGGTGGCTTAGTCTTTAACTTAACCATCCCTCCCTCACCTCATTCTCTAACTCCTAAATACTTAAATCTAAATGGTTTAATTTCGCCCTTCATTATTCTATAGAGTTCCTCTACAGCATCTTCAAGCAATTCTGGAGGAGCATCCCTACCACCAAGCCCATAGACATAGTCAACAACAATTGGTCTCTTCTCAAGGTCATATAACGCGGATCTTATATCTAGGAATAAAGGTGCTCCAACGGCTCCATTAGGTGCAGCTCTATCGAAAACGCCAACTACTTTCTTATCCTTCAGAGCTTCAATCACATCCTCTGTTGGGAATGGTCTATACGTGCGTATCTTCAAAAGACCAACTTTGTATCCCTCATCTCTCATAACGTCTACAACGTATCTTAGCGTACCTACTGTAGCACCCATAGCAACCAATGCTATTTCAGCATCATCAAGCTTATACTTTTCAACTAAGCCATTACCATATTTCCTTCCAGTTAACTTTGCATATTCCTCATTAACCTCCTTAATGACTTGTGGAGCCCTATATAATGCATCCATATGTTGTAATTTGTGCTCAAAGTAGAAGTCTGTTAGATCTAATGGACCTATTGTAAGCGGAACTGGTGTATGAGATAAAGGTCTTAAAGCTAATTCAACTTCTTTACCCATAAGTTTTATTTTTGGAACTTTCCTTGGTCCTCCTAGGAATTTCTCTCTAACAACATTTACATCCTTGAACACATAAACCTTCTCTGCTGTGTGGCTTATAACGAAACCATCAAATGCTACCATTACTGGTAGGAGTACTCTATGATCCTCTGCAATTTTGAATGCTTGAATTACATTATCATAAACCTCTTGAGCGTTTTCTGCAAACATTATAATCCAACCAGCTTCTCTTGAGTTCATAACATCTCCATGATCCGGATGAATGTTAATTGGTGCAGAAAGGGCTCTTGTAGCAATTGCCATAACTATTGGAAGTCTTAATGCTGCCGCTATATGCAAAATCTCATTCATTAAAGCTAATCCTTGAGATGCTGTTGCTGTGAACGCTCTTCCTCCTGCAGCTGCTGCACCTACTACAGCACTTAAGGCTGAATGTTCTGATTCAACGCTAATAAATTCTGTTCTTACCAAACCATCTGCTACAAATTCTGAAAATCTTTCAACAATAATTGTCTGAGGGGTAATCGGATATGCTGCTACCACATCTGGTTCGACATGATATATAGCCCAAGCTACGGCTTCATCTCCATTCAATAACATCTCAACTTGCTCAGCCTTCTCTAATACTTTCGCCATATCTCATCCCTCCGGTTCCATTGTAATAGCTTTGACGGGACATACATTTGCGCAAATACCACATCCTTTACAGTAATTATAGTCTATCCAAAGTTCTTTTGGCATCGGTCTTGGACCACCTTCTTCCCATTTAACATGAATTGCCATATCAGGACAGAAGAGTACACAGAGCATGCATTTAACGCATTTGTTATTGTCAAGAATTGGTTTGAAACTTCTCCAATCTCCAGTTTTATACTCAGTGCTAAACTTATACGGAACTGCGCCAATAGGCAAGGCTTTCCATCCAGGTTTACTCTCTCCGCTCATAGCTTTTTCACCTCATCATATGCCTTCTTAATTGCTTCAATATTTTTATTTACAATATCTTCTGGAAGCTTTACGCTGAGAACCTCCTTGGTAGCTTCAATTAATGCATCTAATGTTACAAATTTTTCTTCTGTAGCTTTAACAAATGCTCCAAGCATGGCTGTATTTGTGATAGGCCTTCCTATGATATCAAGCGCTATTTGAAATGCGTTGACATACCATACAGTTCCTTTAAACCCATCAAGAATTTTCTTAAGCTCTTCAGTGGATTCTTTGAACGTTGTAACAATCGTACCATCTTCTCTCGATACAGCAATCGCTTTATTAAGAAGCGTTTGATCAATTACGATAACATAATCTGCGTGAGTTATGCTAGCTCTTAACGTTATCGGTTCATTACTTATTCTCACATATGCTCTGACCGGAGCACCAGATCTTTCAGGTCCAAATTCTGGAAATGATTGCGCATATTTACCCGTTTTAAGAGCCGCTCTAGCAAGAAGAACAGAGGCGGTCCATGCTCCCTGACCGCCTCTACCATAGACAATAATCTCCGTGAATTTTTTCTTCAAGACTTATCACCAAAAAATTTCTTATTGAGTAACTTTTGGTTAAATACCTTTTTGGCATATTTCATGTTTTAATTTGTTAGTAGTATGTTTGGATTAGTTTAAAGCGTTATAGCTATAAATTCGATACCAAATCTTAAATAACATGACTTAACAAAATTGTGATGTAATATGGCTTATGTAGAAGAGCATAAATGGCATAGTATTGATTACAAAGAAGTTCTTACAATTTTAAAGACTTCAGAAAAAGGATTAACTGAAGAGGAAGCTAAGCGCAGACTTGAAATTTATGGTCCTAATGAGCTTGAAGAGAAGAAAAAAAGCGTCATACGAATGTTTATTGAGCAATTCACCAATTTCTTAATAATAATCCTATTAATTTCAGCAGCCATAGCAGCAATCGTTAATCCTAGTGAGTGGATCGATTCTGCAGCCATTATCTTAATTGTCTTAATCATGGCTATAGTTGGTTTTTGGCAAGAATATAGTGCTGAAAAAACAATTGAAGCTCTTAAGCAGTTAGCTCCAGAATATGTAACAGTACTAAGGGATGGTGAAGAAAAAGTAATATTAGCTCGTGAATTGGTTCCTGGGGATATAATTATTCTTAAGGAAGGGGATAAAATACCAGCGGATGCTAGACTTATAGAAACATTAAACCTAGATATAGACGAATCATCCTTGACTGGAGAATCAACTCCAGTTGTAAAAGATGCAAAAGTTATTCTTCCGGAGGATATTCCAGTTAGTGATCGAAGAAATATGGTCTTTATGGGCACTCATGTAATAAGAGGTAAGGGAAAAGCTGTTGTAGTAGCTACTGGAATGAGAACTGAGGTAGGTAAAATTGCAAAAATGATTGCAGAAGCTCCCGAAGAAAAAACCCCTCTCGAAAGAGAGCTTGATTATTTTGGAAAAGTTGCTGGAATAATTATTTTAGGCATTAGTGGTATTGTTGCATTTCTAGACGTTTTCATCGCACATCAGTCGGTTATAGATGCTATTTTACTTGCTGTTGCATTAGCTGTTGCTGCTATCCCCGAAGGATTGCCAGCAATTGCTACAGCTGTTTTAGCTATTGGAGCTAAAAGGATGGCAAAGAGAAATGCGCTTGTTAAGAAATTAGCTGCTGTTGAAGCTCTTGGATCTTGTGATGTTATTGCATCTGATAAAACAGGCACTATTACAAAAGGAGAAATGACCGTTAAGAAAGTAGTTTTTTATGATGCTGTTTACGATGTTACTGGAATTGGTTTTGAACCTAAGGGAGAAATTATACCAAGAGAAGGCTCAAATTCAAATGCTCTAAATAATCTTTTAGAGTATGCCGCAGCACATACAAGTGAAGACGTAAAACTAGTGCGAGAAAATGATGAATGGAAGATTAAAGGTTCGACTACAGAAGGTGCAGCTTTAGTTCTAGCCTATAAAGGTTTATCTGAAAAAGGCGTAAAAGAGGCTACTGAAAAGTATCCATTAGTCGGCATTATTCCATTTGATAGGTTTAGAAAGCGAAAAACAACCATTCATAGGCTTTCTGATTCCAAATATCTAATAATATCTAGTGGGGCTCCAGAACTACTCTTAGAAATATGTGATAAGATTGTATCTTCTAACGGCGTAATTCCGTTAACTGATGAGATTAAGAAAGAAATGTTACGAAAGATAGAAGATCTCGCAGGAAATGGTTACAGAACTTTTGCATTTGCGTATTCGATAGTTGATACTATAGATTTAAAGGATGTGTCTGAGAGACCAGAAAACATTGAAAGAAATCTAACATTCCTAGCTGTTCTTGGCATAATTGACCCTCCAAGGGAAGGAGTAAAACAAGCGATAGAGGTTGCAAAAAGAGCAGGTATTAAAGTTATTATGGTTACAGGCGATCATAAATTAACAGCGATGGCTGTTGGTAAAATGATTGGGCTTGAGGTATCCGAAGATACTGTATTAGAAGGCAGAGAACTTGATCAAATGAGTGATGAAGAATTAGAAGAGGTGATTGATAAAATAACTATCTTCGCTCGAGTGACGCCGGAACATAAGGCTAGGATTGTAAAAGCATTGAAGAAACGAGGACATGTAGTTGCAATGACTGGAGATGGTGTTAATGATGCGCCAGCATTAAAACTAGCTGATATTGGTATTGCTATGGGAATCAGAGGAACAGATGTTGCAAAAGAAGCGGCCCAGTTAATTCTTCTTGATGATAACTTTGTTACAATAGTTGAAGCTGTGAGAGAAGGAAGAATAATCTTTGAAAACCTTAAGAAGCCAATTAATTATTTGCTCACCTGTAACTTTGGAGAAGTAGCTGCAGTATTTGGAGGAGAACTTTTAGGCTTGCCTCCTATCTTTAGACCTATTCACTTGTTATGGATTAATGTCGTTACTGACTCATTACCAGCTGTTGCATTAGGACTTGAACCGCCAGAACCAGGAATCATGGAAAGACCCCCAAGGAAAAAACATGAGAGATTCGTCACTCCACGAAAACTAGCGTATTATACAATTACTGGTATAATATTAGCATTTATAACGCTCTACATGTTTATCTCAGTATTCAAACCAAATGACATTAGTTCACTTATTTTCGCACAAACATTAGCATTTACAACAATAGTACTATCTGAATTTGGGAGAGCATTAGCGTCTAGAAGTGAGAACATTCCAATTTGGCGTCTGGAGAATAATAAATGGCTTTGGATTGCATTATTCATATCCTTGCTACTTCAGCTACTAATACTTTACATACCATACTTCCAAGAGCCATTTGGTGTCATTCCGATACCATTGTATTACTATCCTCTTCTAATAGTACTATCTTTGGTAATACTTGTGGTTGACGAGATAAGAAAGGCCCTAAAAATTAATATCTAAGGAAAATCCTCATTTTTTACTTTCTTACTTAGTTCCATATTTTCCCTTAAGGTGAACAAACCTAACCTCCTCAAGATACTCAATTTTGTAATCATTTTTTCCACTTCCTGTCTTAGTTAATCTTATCAGTTGTTGCCAGAAACCTCTTCCTAATGGCATAATTAGACGTCCTCCTACTTTAAGCTGTTCTATTAAAGGAGGAGGTATTATCTCCCCAGCTGCAGTCACAATAATCGCATCAAATTTTATATCATCCGGCCACCCGAGAGTACCATCATAGAGCTTGACTTCAATAAAATTAAGATATCCAGTAATGCTAAGGTTTCTCACTCCAAATTCATACACAGATTTTTCGATTTCTGTAGAATATACTTTTTTAGTTTCATCTTTCCTAATTAGATTTCCAAAATCATCCTTAGCATAAACAAGCTCTGCAATTAATGCTGCTTGATAACCGGATCCAGTCCCTACCTCTAAAACAATATCGCCCTCTTCTATTAAGGCATAATCACACATAAGTAAAGACATGCTTATAGCAGAAATCGTAGCGTCTTTACCGATTGGTAATGGTTCATCAATATATGCATATTTGAGATATTTTTTCGGTACAAAGCACTCTCTTGGCACGTTTAAGAAAGCATTAAGAACTCTCTTTGATACCAAACCTATTCTATTAAAAAAATCATAAAGATACATTTTATCCTCTTGTAGCTTTCTTCTCAATTTTTCATCTATCCCCCGCTCTTTAAGGCATCTTAAGTACGCATTTTTTCTATTAAGGATAATAACCACAAAACTTCAACCTTTAAAAACCATTAAAATAGCTAAATCCTTGTAGAAAATTATTGTTTATGATACCTTTTAAATCAGTTTTTCACAATTAATTCTTTGAGTATAGAATATTTACTATGAGCCGTAATAAATTGGATAATGAGTAGGTGTTTTATATTGTCTGAAACAGAAAAAAAGAAAATAAAAGAAGAAAATCCAGAGGAGAAGCCAGTAGAAGATGAGGTCGTTGATGCGCTTCTAAAAGCGGTAAGATTGGCAGAGAAAGGAAGAAAAGTCGAAGAAGGTCAAGTAAAGATTATAGCTGATTCACTCGAATTTACATCAATGCCTCAGCTTCCTGTCCAGGTAGCAGAGGAAGTAAAACCTTTCAGTCAAATGTTAAATGAGCAGATAATTAAAGTTGCAGAAAGCATAGAGGATACTCTTAGAAGTTATCAAGAAACCTTTAAAGAGGCTGTAAAAGCTCAGATTATGGAGTTTGATAAAGCGCTAAGAGAGCTTGGATATATTATCGCCCGTTCATTCGCTGAGAAACTTAATATCAGAATTCTTGAGAGGCATCTGAGAAAGCTGTATGAAGATATCACAGAGCGAGTAATAAGAGAGAAAAGTAAGGAGTTTTTAGAGAATACTCTTCAGTATATTGTTCCATTATATACTAAGATTACTGAGCGACTTCAAGGCCTTCAAAAAGATATTAACCAGATTAGGGATTTATATATTAACTGGATTCAAGGCTTTCTTTCATTGATTGCAGAAGAAATTAAGTCTTATCAAAATGATATTGAGAATCTTAAAAAAGAGAATGCTGAACTTAAGGCTAAGATTGCCGAATTAATGAATGAATTAAAAGCACTTAAAAGCTCAAAAGAATTTGCTAAAGAAAGAGAAAAAATGGTTTCAGAGGAGATATTAAAGAAATATCAATTTGAAATTGAGAAAAGAGATGCTACGATTAATGCTCTTCGAGAACAGCTAGCAGAATTTCAAAAGAAATATGAAGAGGCGTTAAAGAAACTTGAAGAGTTAAAGGAGCAATTAAAAGAGAAAGAACTTTTGATTCAAGATCTTCAAGCGAGATTATCTACTGTAAGAGAAGGCATCAAGGCATCTGAAGAACTAACGAAAATTAAGGAATACTATGAGACACAATTACTAGAAAAAGAGAAAGAAATAAGAGCTTTGAAGGCTCAGATCGAGGAATTAAAAAATCTTCAAAACGCGCTACAGACATTTATGAAGGAACTTAAGACGTTAGCTCCTACTGAAATAGAGCCAGAAAAATTGGTTTCTCCAGATGAGCTAGCTAAGAAATATAGAGAATTTCTTGATTCTTTAAGGAATGAAATTTTGAAACTACGTGATGAATATCATAAAAAACTCAAAGAACTATCTGACATCGTATCCAGAAATAAGGTTTTAGAGGAAAGAATTTCTATTCTTGAGCAAGAGCTTAAAAATTATAAGAAACGAGAAGAGGAACTGCTGAGAGAGCTTAGTCAGCTCAAAAGTGAAAAAGCGTATTTAGAGAACAGAGTAAAGGAGCTAGAAAGCCAAATTTCTGGTTCATTAGGTCAATTGGCTGAGCTATCCAAAATCCTAGAGCTAACACTTGTAGGTAAAGCATTCCTTATAATAAAAGATGTTAAAGAAATTGACTTAAATAGATTAGCAGCTGCTCTGGGAACGGACAAGTTTCAAGTTAGGAGAGAGCTACTCAAACTTGTAAGAATGGGCATTATCAGAATTGAAGGTAATAAGGTTATTTATGTTGGAAGTACTTAAGAGTCTTTTTCTTCCAAAAAGAATTTTTATACTTTAGAATTTTTTAATTAGCGACCATTCCTATAATCGTGAGAATAATGGTAAACACCGCTGAAAAGATGAAATTAATAATCATTATTGTTCTCATCCTCACCTTTAACAACCTAACAAATCTAAGCTTAGGAAATGGGATTAAAAATGATATTCTTAATCTCAAACACATTAGATCTCCTTACAAAAGAATTGTATCTATAATGCAAACTAGTACACCAGAGTATCTCGGAAAATTCATCAGAAGTAAAGATTATATTACACTTAATGGCACTTTAGTGGATGAAACTGGAAATCCTCTCTCTGGAGCTAGGATCGATTTATACCTTGATGATGGGGATGGAATTCTTAAAAAGACGGAAGATTTATTCTTGGCTACTAACACTACAGACGACAACGGTAAATTCTATTTTAGGATTTTAGCAGGTCCCGAGTTCAGAGAGGGAAACAATACATTAATAGCGCATTTTGATGGGGGATCTATTAATGGTCAGTATTATGGTCCTGCTGATGAGTTTTATATAGTAACAATATTTGTACAAGCTAAAGTAGGAATTTCTTTTTCTTCGGAGAGACTTGCTCTTTTTGAAAAGAATGTAAGTTGTGATATATGGATATACTCAGATAATGGTACCACACTTTCTATCGCTAATTTAACTGTAAATATGAGCGTTTACTTCTCAAATGAAACTCATTCATTTAAGCTCTTTGAACGCGAACTTGTTACCGATTCTAATGGACATAATTATACAACAATATCGTTTAATTATACTGGTAATTATACCGTCTATTTATTGTTTAATGTCACGACGAATCGAGAGTTATTAGGAAATTTTACTGTTAGTGAACAACAATATTTTGAAAATGATACTTTAAAAGGGAATGATACTTCTTTTACAAGCGGAAGATTCGAGGTTTATAAAGCTGTTAAAATACTTCTATGGTTTAATGATGATACAAATCTAAAGCGTATCTACGCATATAAAAACGGTACTCATATTAGGATCTCTGGTCTTTTTTATAATATATCAGGTGAATTAGATAGCCAGAGAGTAGTTTTACAGATGTATGATGTAAAAACTGACACTACTTATTATTACTACGTTAACGCTACTGATGGCGCATTTTCTAAAGAGTTAGTGATTTCCCCAGAAAACTTTACGGTTGGGGAATATTTATTATACGCTACGGATACCGATCCATCAACCGTTGATTTAACAGATAAGCTATATCTTATCGTGAAATCAAAATTGCGGATATCATTAGAAAACACTGACGAATTTGTTACTAAATCCTTTCCAGCCAGCTCAATAATCGGAATTGAAGGTAAGGTAATCGATATATTCTCATTAGATGGTGTCCCTAATATGACGGTAAAAGCATCATTTGAGGGGATATCAAACGAGTCAATTGTCGAAAATACTACTAAAGCAGCAGGGGTATTCTTCCTGAGAATACCGATTCCTGATCCTGTTCCAAGTGATGTGCTCACTATCAGAATTAGCGCATCTGATTCTCCATTATATGATCCAGACCAAACTTTATTAACAATAAAAACTTTCAATCTTATCCTTATAAATATTACTATAAACGAATCCTTTTATTCCTGGGCAATATCTCATGGCTCTATTCAAATGCTAACAGAATCTGATGAATATATTTCCGAAGAAAATCAGACCTTAGGAGTAAAAGTAGAGGTTTATGATGACTTCGGAAATCCTCATAATGCAGAAATAAAAATTATTGCTGGTAATAATACGATACATTCCGAAACTGGAAGTATTGTAAGCAGAGCTATAAAAGTCAATTCATCGTCATTCTATCTTAGATTCCAAATTTTCGTAGCTGACGTTAATGCTGAATTAGAAGTTGCGATACTAATTAAAGTTAGACCAAAACCAAGCATTTCGCCGACATCTATAGTCATTCCTGTAATAATTTTAGCTGTTATCGGTGTAGTAATAAGCATCTCATTACTAGCTGAAAGAAAGGAGAGTGAAGCCACGATAACCTTAGCGAAGGGTAAAGTTGAAAGTGTAAAAACTATTCTTAATGAGATTGAAGATTATCTTAACATAGAAAAGTACATTTCAGCAATTGCTAAGGGAGGGCGTCTTCTCCTTCAAATTGCAAAGGAGTTAAAGGGGTCCTATCCTATTTGGATGACTTTACGTGAAATCGTTAATTACATCTTAGAGGATTTTCCACCTTCGATTAAAGAAATTGTGAAAAACGCTCTAATAAATTTAGTGATGGTATATGAAAAGGTAGTTTATGGACATAAAAAGCCATCAAGAGGAGATATTGAGAGATTCCAAGAATCTATTAACATAATCAAAACTTATATTTTACCAAGAATTGAAGGTGTTTCACATGGCAAGAGTATCACTCATTAAATTTCTTTTTATTATTGCACTTATCATTTCATTATATTCCGTGATTTTAGGCTCGTTTAATATAGCTATTGGTTCAGCACCTTACTCTGTTTTTAATACTAAAGCTAACGGATTAAGCATCCTTAAGGATAAATTAATTGAGAAAGGATATGATGTTAAAGTGATAATTTCCACATTACATATGCTTAAAAGAATTAATAAGACAGGTACTCTTGTCATAATTGGTCCTACAATATCTTTTACCCTAGAAGATGCGCTTTCGATTATGGAATTTCTATCGCGGGGCGGGAGTATTCTAATAGCTGATGACTTTTACTCTGCGAATTCTCTGCTTGAATATATTAGTGTAGTGTTGAGTGGGTTTTTACAGCAATTTGAATTTGCAGAAAACGTAAGTTTAAGAGCTATAAAGTTAAATACTAGCGGCGTTCTGATGGATGCAAAAGATTATTATAAAAGCCCAGCCCATCCTATAATTAAGCGTTTTCCATTAGTAGAATTCGGTTTCGCTCCCATATTTTCCGGAATAAAACAAGTTGTCACTAATTTTCCATCCACAATTTCAATTAGTGTAACAATCGACTACAAAAATGGCACAAAGCTTAATCTTACAGCACCATTACCCCCACAAGCATCTCTTATGGTCTCTAGCGAATATAGTTGGATTGAGACTGACCTTAAGTCAGCAATAGAAGGCATAGCGACACCGGATCCCTATGAGTGGGGTAATTTTCAATTTTCTGTGGGTTTTATATTAGATTTGCCAACTGGTGGTAGATTTGCTTTGATATCCGATCCTGATATTTTCTCAAATCAACTAGTTTCGCTTAGGAATTTTGATAATCTTGAGTTTGCTTTAAGATTATTCGAATGGCTTAGTGAAGCGACGCCTTCCAATATTATCATATTTGATGAATCGCATTTATCACATCTTCCAAGCGATCCGCTATTTGGGCTGTCTATATGGTATGGTGTTCTTGGAAACCTCGTATATTCCTGGTTTATTGCCCCATTTCTGCCGATTATTATTATATTATTGATGTTCTCACTATTATTTGGATACGTTCCTAAACTACAAAAGATGCATGTTAGATTGTTTAGTAAAGTAGAGCGTTCTCCAGAGACAACCTGGTATCGGTTAAGATTAAGAGATTATCTTACAACATTAAATTACAGGAGAGCAATTTCGGCTCTTCTTGACTACTTTAATTATCTTATTGAATCTAGATACTCTGTTCAGGGAGAAACTATAATTGAAAAAGTTGAGAATGTTATTAGTAGAAGAAGCGACCTTATGAGTTACAAAGATTCTATTATAAACCTTATCATGAAGATGTATTTAGTGAGTATAGGAGAAGAAAAGATTAATCGGGAGGAATTTTTGCAGATAGTGAATGAATTTAAGAAAATTAAAGAGCTATTTGAATATTAATCTCAAAGCGTATTGTAAAATTTAGAATTATGTGAGCAAAATGTCTGATGAAATCGAGGAGGAAATAGAAACAAGTGAAGAGTTTGAGGAACATCTTATTGATGCTGAGTTTATAAG
>Ga0180301_10001659_pt1 | contig 17476 bp, 21 predicted proteins | sample GuaBasSediGuay16_FD_121797 | JGI IMG/M metagenome (GOLD analysis project Ga0180301, IMG submission 121797) | Subseafloor sediment microbial communities from Guaymas Basin, Gulf of California, Mexico - Guay16, Core 4569-2, 12-15 cm | ecosystem: Environmental > Aquatic > Marine > Hydrothermal... | reverse complement strand
CCTCAGTTGGGCCCAGGTCGCCGAGGCCTTCCGGACCAGTTGGCATACGGTCTATTGCTCCGTCGATCAGGCGGTGCAATGGGGACGAAGTCACCAGGATCTGAATGGGATTACGGCCCTCGGCGTCGACGAATTGTGCTGGGGGCGTTGGCATCGCTATGTCACCGTAGTCTACCAGATCAACCGAGACGCCGTTCGCCTCTTGTGGATCGGCGAGCATCGCCGAGCCAAGACGCTGCTGCGTTTCTTTCGCTGGTTCGGCAAAGAGCGGACCGGGCAACTGCAATACATTTGCAGCGACATGTGGCGTCCCTACCTAAAGGTCATTGCTAAAAAGGCCTCGCAGGCGATCCACATCCTGGACCGGTTCCACATCGTGGCTCACCTGAACAAGGCCATCGATAAGGTCCGTGCCGCCGAGGCCAGGGAACTGGAGCGAAAAGGCCTGGAGCCCATCCTCAAAAACAGTCGTTGGCTATTCCTGAAGCGACGGGAAAACCTCACGGCCCAACAAGACACCTCGCTGGCGACCCTCTTGCAGTACAATCTCAAGACCGTTCGCAGCTACCTCTTGAAGGAAGACTTTCAGTTCTTCTGGTCCTACCGCAGTGCCTACTGGGCCGGCCGGTTCCTGGATTGCTGGTGCACCCGCGCGATGCGTAGCCGCATTGAGCCGATCAAGCACGTCGCCAGGATGCTGCGCCGACATCGGCAACTGATCCTCAATTGGTTCCGGGCGAAAAAGGCCTTCTCCAGTGGCATTGTCGAGGGCTTAAACGCCAAAGCCAAACTGACCACCAGAAAAGCCTACGGGTACAAAACCTTCAAAACGCTCGAATTGGCCCTCTATCACAACCTCGGCCTTCTCCCAGAGCCGGAAATCGCCCACAGATTCTTTTGACGAGGCCGAAAGAAGAAGGGCTAGCGGTTTTCCGACTCAGCGAAGCGAAACGCATCAATTTGGAATGGCATCGGCACGGTGTGCAGAACAGGCTGCAGGAGGCAGGACGTCCCGACAGATCTCGTATTTGGTCCAATAGCGTCATGGTGAAAAGAAGCTCTGCGCACACCTCAACGGTTTACTGGCCGGCCGCATGCGGACTTTTGTGCATAGGTTGCCGTCCTTCACGTGTCCCAGAAGTGCCCGTCTTACCGGCCCAACAACAGATCTTTGTCGCCATCACCTATGAGACTTGGCTGTTTGGATATTTTGCATTGTTTCAAGCCCATGTATTGTGTTAACTTGATAGAATATATGTGCTACAGATGAATTTCACGGTCATGGGTAACGGAAGAAAGGTGAAAAAGCATGCGCGTACTGTGCGTTTCCGGTAGTCCACGGTCGGAAGGCAATACGGATTATCTGTTGAGGATGCTGGTATCTGAGCTGGGCGGGGAACTCATCAGGCTGGCTAACTATCAATTCGCACACTGTACCGCGTGCTGGAATTGCCGCGACGGCGGTCAGTGTGTGTTCAACGACGATATGACCGCGAAGATCGTGCCTCGGTTGCTGGCCAGCGAGGCCGTGGTTCTCGGTTCTCCCATCTTTTTCAACAACGTTACGGCGGACATGAAGGCCTTCATGGACAGAACGTGGTGTCTGCGCGGCGAACTTCGCAATAAGATTGGAGGCGGGATCGTCGTGGGACGAAGGTATGGTGCCGAAAGCGCGATCTCCGCGATCAACAGTTTCTTTCTCAAGCATGACATGATTGCTGCCAATCGCGGCGTTACTGGCTTGGCGTTTGCTAAAGGCGAGATCGCCTACGATGCAGAGGCCATTAACGCCACACAAGATCTGGCCCGTCGAATCGAGGAACTGCTTTCTTTCACTGGCGGAAACGACGGACCCACGAGGGATTCTTCAGGACCGTCGCCTCCGCAGGAATGAGGGAGATTTCGGGACCCTGGTCAATGCTCGCACACCTGTTCATCGAGTTGACGTAACGCTTGCTGATGTATTAGCACTGAAAGGACGTATGCTATGAGTGATATTCGACGTATCGTGGTCATTGGTTGCTCAGGAACCGGCGCTTTGGCCGCCATGTCACTGAAGAAGAAACGCCCGGATCTGGAGGTAACGATCATCCGGGAACCGGACGAAAAAGGACTCCTGACCCGTTGCGCAACGCCCTACATCTGTTGTGGCAACGTCATGGTGGAGCCGTCTTATAAAGACGATGCAATGTTCACGGATCAAAACATCCGGCTGGTGAATTCGAAGGCTGAAACGCTCGATCATATGGCGAAGAAGGTGACCACGGCGGACGGGACTACGTACGCCTACGATACGCTGATTCTGGCTACGGGAGCCAAGCCCGTACTGCCGCCGGTTGAAGGGATCGGGCTCCCGGGCGTTTTTGCGCTGCGAAAGAGTGGTGACGCCATAGATATCCTCCATTGGCTCAATACAAGGCGCGTGCGCAGCGCCGTAATGTTAGGAGCAGGGCCCATTGGCGTGGAAATTGCGTATCTGGCGGCGCGTCACGGCATACGAATTCACGTTGTTGAGATGCTGGAGCACATATTACCCAAGGCCCTCGATCCCGATATGAGCGCGGAAGTTGAATCATATATGCAAAGCCATAATGTCGAGCTTCGGCTGAAACAGCGTCTTGAGAGAATCACAGGAAACGATGAAATCGAGGGCGTGGCTCTTACTTCAGGGGAACAAATCGAAGCTCAGATGGTGCTGATTTCGGTAGGTGTCACGCCGAATACTGAATTGGCTGAACAAGCCGGGCTCAAGATAGGGAGCCTTGGTTTGGCCGTGAACAAATACCTGCAAACGTCTGAACCAGATATCTACGCCGGCGGCGATCTTATTGAGTATGCCCATTGGGTTACAGGCAAACCTACGCTGGGCCAGCTACGTCCGAACGCAGTGATCGCCGGCCGGGTCATCGCGAGCAATATTCTCGGAGGAAACGTTGAGTATCCAGGTCTAATCAACAGTTTTGTCACGAAGTTCTTCGACAAGTCGATTGCTGGAACGGGCTTGACGGAGCAACAGGCCATGACCGAGGGAATGGATGTCGTCAGCACGAGGCAGTCGTCGGCCAGTATGCATTCCATGATGAGAGGGCGCAGGCCTTACACGGTCAAACTCCTTTTCGAGAAAGCAAGCAGGCGAATCATCGGCGGTCAGATCGTCAGTGATAGTGATTGTCCGGTCAAGCATATTGACGTCATCACAACAGCGATCCGAGGCAGGCTCACGGCGTTGGACATCGCAACGCTGCGCTGTGCGGGCCAGCCGGAACTGTCGCCTGACCCCGGGAGAGAACCGATTGCTCTGGCGGCGGGTGAAGCATACCATGTGTTGTCCAGATCAACTTGAAAATAGGCAGTGATGTCCGCAGTTGTGTATTATAGGCTGTGGGATGATTGCATTCGCATTGACGGGTTGAAGGGAATGTTAGATCTGGTTATTCCCACGGCCGAACGGACTCGGCGCATGAGAAGTCGTAAACTCTTCACACCCAGGTTTAGCCATGTCGGCTCGCCTCCTATTTGGCGCGCATGGCGCGTATCGACACAGACGCGGTATTTGATAGGTAGATTGGCTCATTATGAAAGTCGCGATTTCCTCGGAAGGCCCCGACCTGGAATCGGCGATAAGCCGCAGGTTCGGCGTCTCTGCGTACTTGCTCATCGTTGATTTGGAGTCCGGAACGCTTGAAGCGGTGCAAAATCCCGGTTCCGTGGCGCGATACTCGGCAGGGATACAAGCCGTAGTGCAGCTTTTGAGTCGAGATGTCCAAGTGCTTTTGACAGGGTATTGTAGTCCGGTAGCCCGTCAGCATCTGGAGGCCAACGGCGTGCAAGTTCGTGCGGGACTATCAGGGATTGGGAGGGACATCCTCCAGCGGTACAAAACGGCCGAAATGGAAAGCGAAGAAGAGGAAGGAAGTGAGACAGAATCGTCCCGGAGGGTGCTTGGCCGCGACAATTTGTATAACGCTGCCCGGCAATCCTGGAACCAGTTTCTATCTATGCTGCCGGTCTTAGGCGGGGTCGTATTGCTCGTGGGCCTTTTCAACAGTTTGGTTTCCAGGCAATTCGTGGCTTCTGTATTCTCAGGCCATGCTGTCTTCGATACGTTTTGGGGAGCTTGTGCCGGCAGTGTCTTTACCGGTAATCCTATCAATAGCTATGTGATTGGAGGCGAGCTATTGAAACAGGGCGTCAGCCTGTTTGCCGTGACGGCGTTTTTGCTCACCTGGGTAACCGTCGGCCTGGTGCAGTTGCCGGCTGAAAGCGCGGCGCTGGGGCGAAGGTTTGCGATCCTGAGGAATATCGTCTGTTTCGCGCTGGCCTTTCCGGTTGCGCTGGCTACCGTTTTTGTTCTTGCCGTTGTCACTGGAATAAACCCATGATTGCCCAAGCCGATTCTGAACCGAAAGATGGTCGCCGAAGAAAACGTGCGACTATTTTTCCCATCTGCGTATTGGCTCTTTATGGGGCTGTCTATTTCATCGCCCCGGAGAAGATAGGGTTGGCTTTGAGGGTGGATGTCAAGATCCTCCTTTCTCTCTGTATCCCGCTTGCCTTTGTCTTTGCGGTGCTCTTTCTGGTGAACGTCCTCGTATGCCCCTCGCAAGTTGCCCGGTTTCTCGGCAAGCATTCCGGCTTCAAAGGCATGCTGCTGGCGCTTGTGGCCGGGATCATCTCGGCAGGGCCGATCTTTGCCTGGTACCCGTTGCTGAAGAAGCTAAAAAGCGAAGGAGCCGGTGAAGGTCCCATCGCTATTTTTCTGTACAACAGAGCAGTGAAGCCATTCCTCTTGCCGGTGATGATCGGCTTCTATGGCTGGCCGTATGTCCTGGTGCTCACCTTTTTGATGATTTTGGGATCAATCGTCGTGGGATTTTCCATGGAAGTCGCTGGCCGGAGGCTCGAAAGCGCATTGACTTGAATGTGTGAATGCAAATGGGTTGGGTTGAGTTTGAGTCCTGAGCGGCAGACCGACGAACACGTTGGAAAACATCTCTTTGACTTGACCGAAGTTAAAATGGTAGAATGAAGTTATAAAGCCACAAGAGATTGTCTGGCTTGGAAATGCTGGTTCATAAATCGCGATTGGTAGGCAAATAGCAGCGTGCGAGGACGTCGTTATGGCAAAGAAATTGAGCGCTACACTGGAGGATTATCTGGGGGTCATCCTTAAATTCCAGCGGGAAAAGCGATTCGCCAGGGTCAGTGACATTTCCTCCAGCCTCAAAGTGGCCAAATCGGCGGTAACTGCGGCCCTGCAGAGCCTCTCCTCAAAGGGATTGATCAATTACCAGCCCTACGAACCCGTAACCCTCACAGAAGAAGGGGAGCAACAGGCGGGGGAAATCCTCTTGCGCCATCGGATCATTCTTGACTTTCTTCGGGAGGTGTTGGCCATCAAGCCGAAACAGGCGGAGTCAATCGCCTGCAAGATGGAACATGCCATCGACGCCCCTGCACTCGAGAAGTTCGTTTGTTTCTTGGCTTTTATCCGTACGCACTCCGGCAAGGGGAAAACTTGGCTTGCCGATTTTCAACGGTTCACGCACAGCGGCGTGGATGGCCGCACATGCAAACAATGTATCAGGGACTACCTTCGCAGCGCTCGACAAGACTTGGCTTCTCAGAAGTAGCATGGAGCGCTGAGAACCGGTATGGTTTCAAGGCTCAGGTTTTTCAGACTGCTGCGCGGGGCTTGTATCTTGGTGGTCTAGAACTCAAACGATAGAGCCACAGCCAGGTAATCCGCATCATTGTCCTCCGTGTATACTCCCTCGACCACATCGTCGCCGAAGATATGGCTATAGGAACCCAATAGCGTGAAATGAGGATTCAGTTTGTAGTTGACCAGAAGATCGAATTCCTGTGACAGATCGTCATTGCCATACGCGGGGCGGCCCAAATAGCCGAAGACGTGCCCGCTTTCCTGGGTCGGGCCGGACCCCATGTACCACAGGTCATCTTCCTCGTTCAATCGGAGAAAATGGTAATCCGCTCGGACCATCAACTTCTTGGCGGGATAGGTGATCAGTTGAACGAAGACATCTTCCGTATTCATCAAATCGCAATAAGGCAGCAGATTGTACTTGCGCGTTCCGGGTGCCATCTGGAAGAAAGTTTCGTGGTCACCGTCGGTGGGATCCCCATCGCCGGACCCGACGTAGTATCCCACGCGGAACCATGGTTTGGCGTAGACCTCGGTAAACTGGTACCCGGCTTCGCCGGTGAATGCGACCGCACGCTGGTCGAGTTCGTACCAGTCGCCGAATTGGTATCCTCCCCAGAACAGGACATCCATTTGGCCCGGGCCGACGGGGTAGAGGCCGACGGCGTGACCACCCACCATGTCGATGTCGATATCGACGCGGTCCGATGGTTTCGGTGCGGGTTGGTTGTCGACCCGCTGGTTGACGTTTCGGTCATCCTGGTAATTATAGTAGAAGCCAGCAACTTCCATGCCGGGAATGAAAGCATCCTTCTTGGTGGTCAGAGTAAAGGTTCCGATACTAATATCATCTATGGTTGTATCTATATCCTCTTCCCAACCGCCCTGAGTTGGATAGAAAAAGCCGGCGGTTCCATTCAGGGCATGGTTATCATATTGTACAACACCACCGTCGAAACTTCGTCCGAATGCAGACCAGCCGAACGGACTGATCATGCGATCGCCCAACCGCATTATCTTTAACGCGTTGAAGTGTTGCCCGTCGGATTTCTCAAGCACTTCCAGACCGTCGCTGTATTCGAGTCTTCCCAGCTTACACTGCAGCGCGTTGCCTGAGGGGTGTAGAAGAAGGTAGGCCTGATGAATGCCAATGTCCTCGGGACTTGTATCATCATTGTGGTAGTAATACAGCCCCCCCATACCCAAGCAACCCTCCGGCGGCGTCTTGAATGCATCGTCCGGCACATCCCACATAGTGACATACTGTGGCTCGATAAAACCCGTCCAATTTGCGGCGCTATACTTCAGGTGCAAACGGGTGCGCTGGAACTCGTAACTATACTCGTTATCATGCGAGGGCCCTTCGAACCAGTTCCAGTAAGCGCAACGGCCGAAAACCGCTCCGCCGAACGTCAGTCGCTGCGAACCGTCCTCAGATTGGTACAATTCGAATCCTCCCTTGGAGAAATCGTACTGAGGCCATTCAGATCGAGATGGTTTTCTGCCTGCCTCGTTTTCAGGTGTTTCCCCCGCTGGATTCTCTTCGGCCGTTGTGCCGGTTGATACGAAGGCAAAGGCGATCAACACCGCCAAAACCATGCCAAGTCGTTTTAATTCGTGAGATCTGCTCATTATTTTCTCCTTGTTGGGCTTGTTGTTCTGCGTGCATAGACTATACCCCTCAGGTACTTGTGCTTCCCTTTCGTCATGATGGCGGCGAGACGTGTTGCAAAGACGCAAACCAGACGTCTGGTCAACCCGCTCCACCGAAAAGTCTCCTTTTCTTTCCTTGCTGGGCCCACATTTCCGTACGGATGATGTTTTTCTCTATCTCTCCCAGAGAAACGAATTGAAAGTTAGCGGTTTCCACGGACCGGGCCAGTTGCAGGTTTACGATCCCCTTGATGTCGGTTGCCTGTAGATTTGCAAAGAGCAAGTTGGCGCCCGCCACGTTGGCGCCGGTCAGTAACGAACGGTTCAGTTCAGCCAGATTCAGATCTGCCTGCCGCAAGTCGGCGTTATAGAAATGACAGGTTTTCATATTGGCCTGTGGCAGTCTGGCGTAGCGGAAATTGGCGTTCTCGAACTCCGAGGATTCCAGGTTTACCTCCATCAAGATGGCGTGCTTGAAACAAGCGCCATTTGCCTTTACAAAGGGCAGATGTAAGCCGTCTGCATCAATACCGGTTAGATCAGCGCCCTCCAGATTGATGGGAGAGTTTTCCAGGTCCATGGTCCGGAGGTGCTCCTGGAGGACGGCGAACTGCTCGTTGCCGGACAGGTTGAAATACGGTTCGAGAACAACCCCAGGAAACTCTCTTTCGCCTTCAAGCAGTTTCTGAACAAATTCTTGTCCGGACATGCGTATCTTTTGAGTAAGCGTTTGCATGGTTGCTTTCTCCATTGGTATTGTTTACAGATAAGGGATGTCTCCCTTGAACGTGGGCGCCACGTCAAAGATCGACTTGTCGATCATCCCACGGATGGTTAGGATTAGATTGACAAGCCACGACAAGCTCAAAGCAACCGCCAGGATGATCGCCACGTTCTTCAGAAAAGGCAAGCTGAGTAGGTTTGCCAGCAAGAGCGTAGCAATGGTGTAGGCTGCCGGGGGAAAGATAAACGCCCAGTATCCGAGCGTGACCGGAATTCGGTGCTTGAGGAAATACAATGTGATCACGGTCAGAGCGTAGACCAACCACCACATACCAAAACTCCAGAGGAACAAGGAAGTGAATTGGATCAGTGATGCTGCAAGTGCCGGGTCAACCAAAGGGATGTTCGCCTTTGTCAAGACGGGAACTAATGTGTTCATGGCAATGATCGAGACGCCGACAGGGGCGACGCCGATCATAAAGCTTGGAGCGACATCCCGCCGGGGGAAGTTGTGAAACAACGCCCGGAATAGGATGACCGCATATAAGATGACCGTCAAGGGGATGGCTACACCAAGCAGGAAAATGTTGACAAAGAGAATAGCTTGCACTGTCGCTTCGCTGGTCATCCGTACCGCCCAGAAGTTTCCGGCGAAAACCAGAACGAACAACCCAACAGGGGGTAAAAACCAGAATCCTAAGGCGCGCCTTGGTTCCGCGTGATCGCCCGTGCTGACCTTAAACGGAATGAAGAAGAGAAAGAACACCCCTTCAATTAGCGCAATGCACCAGAATACCGCCGCAACATTGTACGCTGCGGACTGCGATAGAAACGAGAGCGGAATATTGAACAATCCCGTCGCGCACACGGCGGCGGCAATCGAGATGGTCGAATAGAACTGGATCAAGCTGGCGTGTCGCCATTCCTTTTGCACGCATTCCCACCCAACGATCAAGCGCACGAGCATAAAAGCGGCAGAGGTGACAAAAATGAGAATGGCCATGCTGAGGAAGACTTCCGCCAGCGTGTGTAATGCGCCGGTGGGTCTTCCGGAAAGAAGCTGGTACACGTTCGCCAGCGCGCCGGTTCCCATGACGCAGATGAACCAGCGGGGCGAAAACCATTGCAGTATGTACTTGGTTGTCATTTCCTGTTTCTGTGCCATCGCATTTGTCCGCGTGCCATCGCTTTGCGACTGGCGGACCATGACTTGTGGCCGCACTTGGTTCTTCGTTTGCATGTTGTTTCCCATAATCAGTGTCTTCCGACATTTGGGTTATACCGAAGCCTTGATCATGTCGACGATATTGAGACAGGCTTGATGAAGACTCTTTTGAAATCCCACATCCGACGGCAAAGCCTCCGCGATACAGCGTTGGCTGAGCGGAAAGTAATTCACCTTGGTACCACCGTTATCGGAAAACACGGTTATTTGTTTGGGTTGATAGATCACGGCAGCTCTTTCCATGTTGTGCTTCATTGAGTTGAAGGAACCCCGCATATTGCAGACCATAATGTGACATAGGTCAAAGTCATGGAATACCTCGATGCCGTGCTGCTCGTATTCCCTGCGCATATCGAAAACATGCCGGACGTGGAAGCCGAATTTCGGAGCATTCGCTCGTATGGTCTCAATAACCTCTGGGACCGCTTTGTCGCTGACAATGTGGAAAAGAGACCCTGCTGCACTCGCTTGTGCCTCATTCATTGTTCTCTCGTCTTCCATGCTTGTCCAAGGAGCTACGCTATGTTCTTACGCCTAACAGTTCGACGCTAAGTATTATGTTCATGTCATATACTATTATTCGAACACGTGAACTTCAAGGGGGTTTTTCAATTTTTTTGCGGTGCATTCGGGGGTAAACTCTATTGACAAGCAGCCGATTCTCACGATGGCGCTCCCCCCGCAGAAGGTGTTTCGCTTCCATGCGCGCTTCTTGGGTGAGATTTACTTGGAGGGCAGGAGAACAAGGCCCTTTTCCAGAGTATCCTGGAGGTCCTGGTCCTCATTGGTAGACAGCCGCTCCAGTTCGGCCTTCCGCGCCGCCCCCCACTCAATCCATCGGTGTTTTGACGCCGGAACGTGATCGCTGTGTTGTTGAAGTCTCCCGGGCCCGCCTTGTCCGAGTGCAGGGGAATAACTGTCCGATCCGCTCGGTCACTCGGGAATTTCGTCTGTCTCTACGTATTTAACGAGCAAATCGTCAGTTTCCAAAAACACGTTCTCTTGCTCACCGACATGAATCTCGGTCCCGCCGCCTTGTCTATAAATCACGCGATCGCCGATGGCAACATCCTCCGTGGCATCCTCTGCTACAGCAATGACCTCACCCTCACGGGGTTTCTCCTTAGCCGTATCCGGAATGACGATTCCTCCCTTTGTCTTTTCAGCGGTTTCCAGCGGCCGAACGAGCACGCGCCCATTCATGGGACGTATCTTCATGACTCTGTCCTTTCCTTTTCGTGTCTGATCCCCAAGAGATTCGCCAATTTCACCCGGTCGAAACCGACGACAATTCGTCCGTTGATGTCGATTTGCGGTACCGCTTGCTGCCCGCTGCGCCGGACGATCTCGCGAGCGGCACGTTCGTCGCGCGAGATGTCGATACTGCTGAACGAAATACCGTGCTCTCGCAGATACGCTTTGACCAGGCCGCACGGAGGGCATCCGGGACTGGTGTATACAGTCACTCTCAAAGGTCTTTCTTTTGATGGCCTCGCTATGTGACTTGGCGCGGTGCCGGTAAGCTGCATCGCGTAGAACGTCGCACTCTCAACGCCCAGAAACCTGTTTACCTCGCGACCGTTCTTCATCACCAGCAGCGTCGGCACGCTGTCGACGCCGTATTCCTTATGCACGCCCTTTACTTTCTGCACGTCAACGACGTGAACGGTGATACCCTCGTATTGATGGGCAAACTCGGCCCATTCATGCAGGGCGCGCTGAGCCGCATCCGAAAAGCTACCCCAAAAGGCCAGGACGAAATAACCCGCGTGCTCGGCAGCGGCTTTCTGCAGTTGCTCCCGGTCCGTAATCCAAGTCAGCATATTCCATATCCTCGGCTGTGGTATGTATGTACCGGCACCAATACCTGTGAAACCACTTGGCGTTACAAAGGGCAAACGTTGCAGGCTTTGACGATCAGAACGCATCCGCTCTTCTGGACTGCCTGTTCGTAGCCGAGCCGTAACGCCTCGAACACTTTTGCCGATTCTCCTCTTACGATGGAACTCAGCGGGGTGTGTTCAACCGCGCAGCCATGCTTTTCGAGTAGTTCTGTGAAGTACTGTACGGGGTGTTCCAAGTATTCCTTTGTCAACGGATAGAGGCTTACTTCCAGTTCCACCTTCATCATTCTATCTCCTTATAAAAGATGGTATGGAATCTCGAACTCAGTGGTCAAGTTGCTTCTGGATGCCGTAGCTGTGCCATTTTTGCGTTTACCGTCACCCTTGCCACATATCCAAGCAATACTTGCGAAAGCAACTGCTCAAATGCACCGTTCCGGTATCACGCGATGGCTTGAACGGCACAGATCCGCGATCGGCTTTTTCGGCGAAACCAGTGCATCCAAAGTAAATTCTCATTGTGTCGCATTTGCCGGTCTCCATTGCTCCATCCTCTTGAACATTCGTGCGGCATCACTTGTCCCGTCTAACAAGGATTCACAATTCACCAAGCAGTTGCTCCAAGCGGGCGATGCTTTGCTCTGAGACCTTACGCTCCTTGTTGAAGTGGCGCGTCATCCGATCAATCAGGTCGCGCTTTTCCTGCACGGACTCGAAGTTCCGGAGCAAACTCTTGGTCCACGCCACGTTTGCCGCCACCTCATCGGGAATTCTCTCGCTGTCGTGACGCACAGCTTCGCGGGGGCATATGTCGTGGCACTTGCCGCAACGGATACACGCTTTCTCGTCAATCACGGCCGCCTGACCGTCCATAGAAATCGCGCCCACCGGACATGTTTCTATACACATACCACACGCCACGCAATCCTCTGACTTTACCCAAGGCATCCTGACCTCCCTTTTTTGTTCTATACCATTGACATGTTGCAATATGTAGTGTAATGTTCATGAATCCGAACTTCAATGTTTTTTTGTCTATGAAGGCAGACCCGAACTGTTTTGGGGCGGCCGCTTGTATCCGACAGGTCACAGGCGTGGCAAGGAACCCGATAATTGCCGTAAGGGCAAGCGCCAAAGGAGAATCGCAACATGGCAACGGTAGTGGAGCTTACAGACGACAATTTCTCTGAAACCATCAAGGAAGGCGTTACGCTGGTGGATTTCTGGGCACCATGGTGTGGTCCCTGTATGATGCAAGGGCCAATTGTGGAAAGGGTGGCAGAAAAGGTAGGCGATACGGCCAAGGTGGCGAAAGTCAATGTAGACGAGGCCCAGCGGGCCGCCATGGAACTCGGTATCCGCGCGATTCCCACCGTGTTTGTGTTCAGAGACGGCAAGCCGATTGAGCAGTTCGTTGGCGTTACCCCGGAAGACAAGCTCATATCGGCCATTGATAAGGCTCAGTAGCGGCGCCGGCTTGGCTGCCGGTGCAGATTGATCGGGCGGGCCTTCAAAAGAGGTTAGCGATGTGGCAATACGAGACAACCGTTGTGTGGAAGACTGGGAAAGAGGGCAAATTGCATGCCGGCGGCAACCCGGAAATTGGCATTGCCACACCCCCGGATTTCGGCGGGCCCCATAACAACTGGTCCCCGGAACAATTGCTGACCGGCGCGGTGGACGCGTGCCTGATGACCTCCGCTTTATACTACCTTGCGAAGGCCGGTGTTGGCCTGCGTTCGTACATAAGCAATGCCACCGCAACGATGGATAAGACCCGGAACGGGCTGGCGTTTACAGGTGTGTCCGTGGAAATCAGTATGACGGTGGCTGATGAGTCGGACATCGAGAAAGCATGCGAGGCCGTGACGCGTGCTGAAAAGTCATGTCCGGTATCCAAAGCTTTGCAATGTCCGGTGTCGGTACACGCCGATGTTCGCTGGCTCGGAAAGGAATAGGCGATGGTGGTTCTCTTGCTTATTGGTTTAGGGGCGGGCGCAGGCCTTGGCGCGCTAATTGGATACTGGGGGAAGTACTCCGTGAGGGTAACTCGCCTACCGTTGAATCCCCACCGCAGTGCTTTGTACGGAGCAATCCTGGGAGTACTTGTCGCGGCCGTACCGGCGAGGTTGCTGAGATCCGCATCGGAGACGAACCGGGGTGAACAGGACAAACTCGCGAACGGGGTGTCGGCCTCGAAGATAACGAAACCGTTGAATCAGGATGTCCTTGTGCATGTTAACAGTGTGGCGGAGTTCGAACGTTGTGTTCTCGGTGCCTCACAGCCCTGTTTGATCGATTTCTATTCTGACCGTTGTCCCCCCTGTCGAATGTTGGCCCCCATCATCGAAGGTCTCGCCGGGAGGTATGCGGGGCGCGCTGTGATCTGTAAGGTCAGCCTGGATTCGGCGCCACAGCTTGCGCGTCGTTACAACATCACGGGCATCCCCACCGTACTGTTCTTCGAGGGAGGTCAAGAAATCCATCGCCTGGTGGGACTGCGGAGACAAGATGATTACACGGTAATCTTGGACATGATGACAGGAAAACAATAGCCAAAAACAATCAGGAAACGAAATATGCCGATCTACGAGTACGAGTGCAGGGAATGCGGTCATAGCTTCGATCACTTGGTGCGAACGCTGGCAGACATTGCCAGGAAATGCCCGAAGTGCGGAGCGCCGAAACCGGCCAAGCAACTCTCCACGTTCAGCGCTCCGGTTTCAGAGGGCAGTGATGTTGATTCATGTCCCACTGGGACGTGCCCGACGGGTGCGTGCTCCCTATAGAATGACCTTATCATAGAATCGAGAAGCGAATGAAAAGCAGGGAAGTCAAAGTCACGTTTCAACCCACCGGTCGGAGCGTATTCGTGCTGCCGGGCACGCTGTTGCTGGAGGCAGCCGGTCGAGCTGGCATTGCGCTGCAAACTCCATGCGGTGGGCGAGGAACGTGTGGGAAGTGCCAAGTCAGAGTTATGGATGGTCGGTGTTCGCCGTCGGCCGCGGACCACGGCGTCCTTTCAGCCGAGCAGGTGCAACGAGGCTTCCGCCTTGCTTGTCAAAGCTATATTGATGCACCTTTGGTCGTCGAGGTACCGGCCGAATCACGTTTGGAAGCCGCCCAGCAGATACTCACAACCCACGCCGGCCGGGACACCGTGCTGAATCCGGTGGTAAGCAAACGATATTTTCATCTAACGGCTCCCACGAGTCAGAATGCCGTATCCGACGTTGCGCGTCTGAAGGTCGCTACCAGAGACATCACTATTCCGTTTCACCTGCTCGTGAAGCTGCCGGGTTTCCTGCGCGGCCATAACTGGCAGGGAACTGCTGTGGCAGCCGGTGATCGGCTCATCGCTCTGGAGGCCGGCGACACTTCGCAGGATGCGTATGGCGTGGCCCTCGATCTTGGTACAACGACCGTAGTTGGCACTCTTTTCGATCTCGTCACGGGAGAGGAAAAAGCCGTTTCATCGACCATAAATCCACAGGTCGGATTCGGAGACGACGTGATTTCCCGGATCTCGCGGGTCCGTGAGAATCGCACAGGGCTGAATGACCTGCAGCAGGCAGCTCTAAAAGCGGTCAACTCCATAGTTCACGACCTCGGCGAACAGGCCGGTATAGACGCGCGGTATATCTATGAAGTTGTCATCGCAGGTAATTCCACGATGCAACAACTCCTGTGTGGTTTAGATCCCTCCGCACTGGGTGAAGTGCCTTTCGTTCAGACGTTTGATGATGGATTGACGATACCGGCGCAAGCGTTAGGATTGGCAGTCAATCCGGGGGGCGAAGTCTTTATATTCCCGCAGATAGGTGGTTTCGTCGGCGGGGATACGGTTGCGAGTATGTTAGCAGTTGGCCTAGAAGCGACGGAAGAGCCAACACTGCTGGTCGACATCGGAACAAACGGGGAAATCGTCCTGGCGCATGAGGGAAGGCTTTACGCAACATCGACGGCTGCCGGTCCGGCCTTTGAAGGGGCGCGGATCGTTCAAGGTATGCGGGCTACGGCCGGTGCCGTTGAAAAAGTGCTTATCGGCGAGAACGTCCTTCTGAATGTGATCGGGAACACGCAGCCGGTGGGAATATGTGGCACGGCGCTTATCGATGCGGTTGCCGAGCTACTGCGGAAGGGGATCATCGACAAGACGGGGCGGATGCTTCCCTCTAACGAGGCTCCAACCGAGCTGCCCGAATGGCTGCGGACACGATTGGTTACGATAGACGGTCAGACGCATTTCCTGCTTGTGCCGGCGGAAGAAGCTGGCTCGGACGATGCGATCTATCTGTGGCAAAAGGACGTCCGCGAACTCCAACTGGCGACCGGTGCCATTCGGGCGGGAATCAACATCCTGTTGCGTCACGTTGGGCTGGAGCCTGATGATCTCGGCGGCATACTGTTGGCAGGCGCGTTCGGTAATTTCATTCGCAGGAGCAATGCGCGGCGCATCGGTCTCCTGCCTCAAATTCCTTGCGGACGCATTCATTTCATTGGTAACGCTGCTGCTTCGGGCGCCAAGCTCGCTTTGCTATCGACGGATGAACGCGAACGGGCCGAGCGCTTGCGCGGGGCAACGGAGCACGTCGATCTTTCACTGGATCCGGAGTTCCAGATGGAATTTGGCATGGCCATGATGTTCCCGGAAGCTGATGTGGATACATGCACTGAAGGGCTACCGGATGAGGAACCGTCCCATGACGAGGAATTCACCCGGTGAAATAGCGTCCGAACCCCGCACGGAGCAACACAACATGCGCTACGGTATCCTCCATGGCGCGTTCTTCCAGATGGGGACTGCGTTCGCCGATCCCTATGCCGTTGTGCCGCTTTTTCTGAGCGGGTTCACCGAATCGCGGGCGCTGATCGGTCTGGTTGTCAGCTTGATCGAAGCGCTCAGCATCGTTCCGCAACTGGGCATGGCGCGGCGAATCCGCCGCAATCCCGGTTCGGCTCGTCCCATCATGCTGGCCAGCATCTGGACGCGGTGCGGCGCGTGGGGAATCATCGCACTGACAACGGTGCTGGTGCCCAATCAAATGCTCTGGATTCTCGTTGTCTTCATGTTTCTTGTGGCAGTCTACTCGTTGGGCGCCGGTTTTGCTGTCCTGCCGTTTCGGCGGGTGATCAGCGAGACCATTACCCCAGACCGACGAAGCACCTTCTTTGGGGGACGGCTAATCACCGGCGGCATCCTTGCTGCATTGGCGGGAATCGTTGTGAAATTGATTCTGGGAAATGAAGGGCTCACCTGGCCCCGAAACTACGGTATTCTGTTTGCGTTTTCCTTCGTAAGCCTGGCAATCGCCTACAGCGCGATGTCTTGCCTGCGCTTCCCATCCCCAATCCTGACGCAATCGTCGCACGTTCTCCGACCTTTGCGGGAAGAGATCCGGCACGTTTGGAAAACATATCCCGTACTGAAACGCTTGATCGGCGTCCGCCTGTTGTCGGGCGGCTTGCCGCTGGTATTGCCTTTTCTCACCCTGTATGCCACCAAGGATATTGGGATCCCATTGGGATGGGTGGGCATTTTCGTGGCCGCCCAGCAGACGGGCGCGATCTTTGCCAATATCGCATGGATACCGCTGGGGAACCGATTTGGCACACGCTCGGTGATTCGGGCGGGACTCGGCCTAGCCGTTATCGGTCTGGCCATGATTGCCGCGTTTGAATCCGCAGTGGCTCTGGCTTTGGCCTTTGCCTTGTCTGGAGGGGCCATGAGCGCCATAAAGGTGGGATTCAGCGGTTATATTCTTGAACTGGGAACACCAGAAATCCGGCCGCTCCTTTTCGCATTGGAAGGCACACTGCTCATGCCGCTGTACTTCATGCCATTGTTAGGTGGGTCCCTGGCGGACACGTTGGGGTATCGTCCGCTTGTGCTGCTCGGAAGCGTGTCGCTGCTCGGGGCGCTCGTTCTTGCCCGCAGATTGTGTGAACCGAGGCGGGCCGACCCGGTTTGTGGGCCTTGCGTCGCGTCAGAAGACTTGGGATAGACACGAGGAAGAGAAGATGGTTTTCGAAAGCATAGGAGTCATTCACACGCCTTACACGGAAAACTCGCGCGTGCCGTATCAACCGATAGACGCGCAAACAGAGGCTGACAATAAGTTTTTCGTCGATGTGGACGCCAAGTACACCGAGGCCCTGTATCGCCTTGATAGCTTTCGATATGTGTACCTGTTGTACCATACCGACCGTCTTCGTCGCCCTTTGGAGTCGACCGTTCAGCCATGTGAAGGGCGGAGCGAAAGTGTAGCGCCTGGCGGGGCGGGATAAAACTGTGACACTTCCGCAAGTTTTCTGCGAAGATGCGTGGTTTTTCACGGCTGCGGATGCTGTGAAGGCCAACGGGTT
>Ga0180301_10001658_pt1 | contig 17482 bp, 17 predicted proteins | sample GuaBasSediGuay16_FD_121797 | JGI IMG/M metagenome (GOLD analysis project Ga0180301, IMG submission 121797) | Subseafloor sediment microbial communities from Guaymas Basin, Gulf of California, Mexico - Guay16, Core 4569-2, 12-15 cm | ecosystem: Environmental > Aquatic > Marine > Hydrothermal... | reverse complement strand
GTTTCTGGAAGAAAAATACCTCAATATGAACTACTTGAAGGAAATAAATGGTTGTTAAAACCAGGAGCTTATGTGGTTAGATATGGGGAGTATATAAGAGTACCGGAAGGTGCTGTAGGGATAGTTTTACCTCGATCATCGCTCCTACGAATGGGAGCCACGATCTATTCGGCCTTGTGGGATTCTGGTTACGAAGGAAGAGGTATAGGTCTTCTTTCTGTCTTCAATCCTTATGGAATAATTTTAGAAAAAGGGGCTAGAATAGCTCAAATTATCTTCATATCAGCTGAAAAGGGTAAATTGTATCAAGGAATATGGAAAGGAGAAGGAAAAACTAAAAATTAAAATTCAAGCTGTATTCCAGGTCTTCCTGGGACAGCGTATTTTGCTTTTTGGAGTTCCTTAGCATCCTCTTCTCTAACTATTTCAACGGATATGCCTAATTCTTTTCTCAAGAAATCCTTAGCTCCCATTAATAGGTTTAGCTCCTCCTCTTGAGATGGCACATACTTAATTATTAATTCTCTTTTCTTTAGAACTTGTGATACAAATTGAGCTACTTGCTTACCCTTTTTCCTCAATTCCTCTTTCTTCATTACATTTTTCATTATAGTCTTCATATCTAGAATTCCTTGTTTTTCCGCATTAACTATTTCTTTCATAACATCTCTCTTCCATGATGCTGCCACTATGAAAATCGCTTTAGTAGGTGTCCTCTCCCTAATCGCTTTAACTATTTCTTTATAATCTTCTAATACCCTCCTTACTATCTCCTCAAGAGTGATTGCCCTTTCATCAATCAAATCATCCTTAGCCCTTGGCCATTCAGCTACTGATACAAATCCTTTTTCACCTAATTTCTCCCAAATTTCTTCTGCCAGATGAGGTATTACTGGTGATAATATTATTGCCCAATCCTTCAAAATTATCCTCAAATTCTTAAGTGCATTCTCCTTTCCAATTCTTCTCTCAAGATACGCGTAATCTCTAAGGACTTCAAAGAACATCTGGACAACGAAATCGCGAATTCTAAAGTTGTCCATTAATTCGGCAGAATCCTTTAGTTTCTTATAGAAAAGTGAAATGAACCATCTTGATGGAATATCATCTGGCATCTTAACATCTTTTAATTCTGCAGCATTAAGTGCTAATTCCGCAAACCTCAGCAATTTGCCTTTCACGCTTTCTAATTCCTTCCCTCTCCAATCTAATACTGTATCGAAATCAGCTGCAAATGCCGTGTATAGTCTGAACAAATCAGCGCTCAAATTCTCGGCAATTTCTCGCAATGGAATCACATTTCCTTTGCTTTTACTCATCTTCTTTCCTTCTCTAATAACTAGCTCATTTAGCGTTATAGCTAGAGGCCATTTGTCCTGAGGGAATATTGCTATATGATGCATTATGAAGAATGTCAGATGGTTTGATATGTGGGGTATAGCAGTATGTCTTAAGTCCACGGGGTACCAGTAATTGAATTCCCTTCTCATCTCCTCTAGCCATTCCTTTGGAATGCCAGTCTTCTTACTAACTTCTTCAGCATTTCCCTTGCCTAAGAATACATAATCAAAGAATTCCAAAGTCAATTGCTCTGGTTGTATTTTCTTTTCCCTTATATGATGAACAATCGTATAAAATGCCATGTAAATTGTTGAATCTGAAAGACTTTCAATAATCCACTCTGGATCGAATGGTAATCGTGTACCAAGACCTCTCTTCCTTGCACAAGGCCTTTGCCTTAACCAATCTACAGTATCGTAAAACATCTGTTTATATTTCTCAGGATAAATTAACATTTTTTCAAGCCATTTTCTCGTTTTTTCCTTCCACCATTCGGGAGAATAATCAATAAACCATTGATCAGAGATTTTTGCAACAATAATTTTACCGCCAGCTCTACATACAGCTTTTCGAGATGTTTCGTACATAATCAATGCTTTACCGTTCTTTATCAGATACTCCTTAACTTTCTCCTTTGCCTCTTTAACCGGAAGACCAGCAAATTCTCCCGTTCTTTCGTTCATTTTTCCTTCATAATACTGCTCCTTATATACTATTTTCGTTGCTTCCTCAAGTCTCTCGTCATACTGATCTCTAATACCCATCTTCTTAACTACTTCTTCAGCATGGAATCCCTTAACGCCGGGAACATCAATTATCTTTATTGGCTCAATTTTCATGACAACTTCAGGATCTATTCCATACCTCTCAAGAATTTCAGGATTTCTTTTCAAATCTTGAAGAGCAACATAATCATAAGGTGCATCTGCTGGCTCTGAATATACAAATCCAGTTGCCACATCAGGATCCACGAAATCTGCGGGCAGTATTATTAACTTCCTTCCAAACGGATCTTCAACATATTTTCCTATGAACTCATAACCGGGAATGTTTTCCTTAACGACCTTAACATTATCATATTGGTGCATCAATTTTATGCTTGCTTCTTTCGATACATAGAATTTTTCTCCTTCTATATCTATTTTCACATATTCAGCATCGGGCTTCGCCCATAGGTTAGTTGCCCCAAATATTGTTTCTGGTCTTAAAGTTGAAGCCAAGAGATATCCATCCTCATACTTGAATTTAATTGCGACAAATTCTATAATGTGGACTGGATTGACATCAGCATCCGCTATATCATCCTCTCCTTCAGGTTGCTTATGTAATAGACAATAAGTTACATAATGTGTTCCTCTTTTCAGCACGCCGATATCTCGAAGTTTATGATATTGCCACTCAATAAATTTATTATATATCCGCTCTCCAGTATGGAATTTTCTTCGCCAGTCTATTGAATAGCCTAAAGCAGAGAAATCTATATGGATTCTCTCAGCGAAATATGTTGCCACATTGAAAGGATCCACGAAACTCTTAACAATTTCCTCTATCTTCTTTTCATCGGATTCATACATTGCCACATACTTCTTATAAAGCTCAATGTAGTTTTTATCGCCTCTTGCAATCCTATCTGAGATGGCAGCTATGGGCGTACCAGTTATATGAAACGCCATGGGGTATAATACATTGTACCCTCTTAATCTCTTATAACGAGCGATAATATCGCCTAGCGTATATGTCCTTCCATGACCTATATGTAAAGGACCGCTTACATAAGGATACGGAACGGTGATAAAGAACTTTTTTCTAGATTCATCGGGATTCGCTTCAAATATTCGTGATTCAGCCCATTTTTTCTGCCACTTCTTTTCAATTTTTCTCAGTTCTTCTAAATTCATTTTCCATCACTACAAGCAAATACTCAAAATCAATGAAAACTAGATACTTAAACTAATTCTTTTTTAAGTATCACATCTCCCTCCCAATATATCATTCTTCTTAGAAGCTTTCTCGCATCCCTCTCCCCCAATTCTTTGAACACTTCTGCCTTAGACATTTCAATATAACCTTTTTTAGCAAAAAGCCTCCTCGTTGGAATGTTTTCGGGACTAGTAAGCGCCCATGCTTTAATAGCACCTTTACTCTTGAAAAACCACTCTGCTACATCAATTAATTTTGAACCTATCCCTCTCCTCTGGTAATCAGGATCGACAAAGATATAGCCTATATGGCCATGCTTTCCTGAGCTTAAGTTTATTGTTTCAATCTCAATTACACCAACTATCTCCCCATTAATCTCTGCTACATATGTTCTCTGTGCTCTAAGAGCACCAACGGTTGCCCAATAGACATCAGGTTTTCCTCTGAAAGCTCTTTCAGCAACTCTCGCAACTTTTTTAATGTCCTTTCTCTTGTCTATCCTTCTTATAATCAGATCCCCAAATTTCCAATATTCCATAGAATGGATCGCCTAGAAATTTCTGACTATGATTCATTTACAAACACAAAGAAGGCTATTAATGAAAAAATTTGGTTATGTAAGGTTTTTAGGAGGATAGAGCAAAATTGATCATTAACTTAATTAAAGTAGATGAGATAGAGGCTACAAGAGCACTTGTAGAAAGTATTTTAGAAAAAATAGATCGATTACTTAATGTCTCTTACTGGAGGTTAATATTTGGAAAAGTTATTTATTTTGCTGATGTCTTGGATTTTGCTAATGGTGTTCCTAAACTTTCTCACTCTTATGCTATTACATCGGGTATTGGTTTATTTGTATACCATGAAGGCGGTACTGGTTTTTCTTCCACCAACATAATTTCTGAGGATACTATTAATAGAATTATAAAGATGGCTTTGAAATCCGCCAAGATCTCGGCTAATATTAGGAAATTAAGGTTAGATTTACCAGAAGAGTTGGGAAAATTTGGAAATAGTATACCACCAAAAGTTCTCTATCCTCCCAGAGATGAAAGGTTTACTGATCTGCTTAATCAAATTAAAGATGAAGCTTTTTATCTAGCTGATAAAAACTCTCTCAAGCTAAAGAATATAATCGCTAGTATTGGATTTTACTTATACCATCGCAGCATATATGATAGTCTAGGAAATGAGTTAGGCTATACATACCCTATTTATGGTGCTGATATTTCTGTCACGTCAAAATCTCAAGGAAATGTTTTTGAAGGTTATGAAAGCGTTTTTGCGATAGGTGGTCTTGAGTTATTAAAGCGTAATGAAACGTCTCCTAATTATCTATTAAAAGGAGCGTTTAAAAACATGTTAAACAAAATTCGAGGAAAAAAGATTAAGCCCACCAAAACTGATATAGTTGCTGGTCCAGATTTAAGTGGAACTGTAGCTCATGAATCTTTTGGGCATTTATCCGAAGCTGATTCTGTTATTGATGGATCATCATATTTGAGTGATAAAGTTGGAAAAATGTTAGGGCCAGAAATATTGAACATCGTTGATACGGGTCGTTTTATTCAGGGAGGAATTTGGCTTCCTTTTGATGATGAAGGAGTAGCAACTCGGGATATTTACTTGGTTGAAAAAGGCATCTTTAAGGGTTATCTTCATTCCATAATAACCGCTTCATTAATGAATAAGAAAAGTACTGGAAATGGTAGAGCGTCATCTCCTATGGTTTACCCCATTGTTCGCATGAGGAATACTTATATACTCCCCGGGGATGCTACAAAGGAGGAACTCTTTGAAGAACTTAAGAGAGGCATTTTTATAGAGAGTGTAGATGGCGGAGAAACAAAAGATTCAGGAACTTTTATCTTCACAGCAAAAAATGCTTATTACATTGAAAATGGGGAAATTAAGTTTCCAATAAAAAATATAACAATACGCGGTCATATAGCAGATTTTCTTAGCAATATAAAAATGCTTTCGAAGGAATTCAAAATCCAAATCGGCTTTTGTGAGAAAAATGATCAGACGATCCTTGTTGGTTTAGGAGGTCCTTATGTTTTGGTGAAAGATGCTATAATAGGCGGTAGCTAATGGATGATATTCTTTACGATCTAGCTCAAACTATTTTAAACAAACTCCAATTAGCTGGAGCTGACCAGGCAGAAGTGGTTATAGTAAGGAGTAGTACTTATTCATTAGAACTTACGAAAAACATCACAAACAATTTGCATAATATTGGAATTTCAATATTAGCTAGAGTTGCTTTCGGGAAAAAAGTAGGAGGCTCTTCAATTAATTTTGCCATGTTCTCTAATAAGAAATTTAACGAAGAACTTTTAGAGCGTTTCGTAAAGGAAGTTATAAAGAATGCTAAATTGGCAAGTGAGGATCCAAGATTTATCTCTTTTGCTTATCCAAAAAGTGGTAGTAGTATCAGCGTATTTGATCCTCTTATTGAAACAGTAGACGAATCAATTATAATTGATTTTCTCGGAGTCGTACAGAAGAAAATTATGGAGTTAAACATTAGGAGTTTTAATATATCCCTAGAATTATCTGCTTCCAGGGGGTTCATTTTGAATTCTAATGGGATTGATGTTGAAGATGAAGGAACCAACTTTTCATTACTCACTGAAATTCAAATAAAGGATCTTCAGATTGTTGAAGGGAGTGATGTTTGTTATGGAAGACGCCTATCAGAAATATACAAATGTGAGGATATAGGCATCAATGCATATAAAAATGCAAAAGCCGCTGTTGGAGGGAAAGAACTAAAAGAACCAATTGAAGGTGAATTAGTAGCATATAACCTTGTCATTCCAGATTTTCTCTGGCCATTATCTCATCACATAAGCGCATTAGAGGTTATAGAGGGAAGAAGCGCTTTTTCCGAGAAAATAGGTGAAGCTGTCGCTTCAAAGAAATTAACAATTCTTGATGATGGAACGTTACCGATAGGATTATCCACAAGCAAATTCGATGGAGAGGGTTTACCAAAACAGAGGACCGTAATTATTCATAAGGGCGTTTTAAAGAATTTCATATATGATTCGTACTCTGCATATTATTACGGAAAGGAGAGTACTGGAAATGCTTATAGAGCTGAAGAGGATGTTTATCCAGCACCTTGGAATATAGTTATCGAACCTGGAAAATACAATTTCGATAATCTTGTAAACCTTGTTGATAAAGGTTTTTTAGTTAATACTCCCCCAATGGGTTCTCATACAATAGATTATATCTCAGGAGATTTTTCATTAACATTTAGCTACGGTTTTTACATCAAAAATGGGGAAATTTCTAAAGTTATTAGCCCTCTAACCGTATCAGGAAACTTCTTCGATTTGCTAAAGAATGTTATAGAAGTAGGTAAAGACTCTAGGATACTCCCCTTCGGCTATGTTCCTAGCATCGTATTTAGTAATGTTTTATTCAGATGATTACTTAAGCCTTCCAGCTTTCTTAAGAGCATCAATGATATCTTTTTGACTTCTCAAAATACCATACTCCGTTATAATTCCGCTTACATATTTGAAGGGCGTTACATCAAAAACGGGGTTTCTTACTTTGCTCTCCTTTGGAGCTATTAAAACCCTTCTTATATTACCATCTTCTGCAAGGCCTCTAACATAAAGAACTTCATCTGGACTCCTCTCCTCTATAATTATCTCATCACCGCTTCTAATGTTAGTATCAAAGGTGCTTATTGTAGCTGCAACATAGAAAGGAATTCCATTTTCTTTTGCACATAAAGCAATTTTGTATGTCCCTATTTTGTTAGCGAAATCCCCATTAAGAACTATTCTATCAGCACCAACTATGACAATGTCAATCTCCTTTTTCCAACAGAAGTAACCTATTGCATTGTCTGAAATTAGGAAATAAGGTATATCTTCCATCAAAAGTTCCCATGCTGTAATTCTAGCTCCTTGAAGCCAGGGTCTTGTTTCTGGAACATAGACAGTAATCCTCTTTCCTTGCCTATGAGCAACCCTTATGGGAGCTAAGGCCGTTCCCCAATCAACCGCAGCTGGTGCCCCAGCATTACAATGTGTGAGAATTTTATACCCATCCTTTATGAGACTAGCCCCAAATTCTCCTATTTTTCTATTAGCTTCTATTTCCTCATTAGCGATTGATTCAACCTTCTCATAAGTTTCTTCAACTATATTAGAGAATGAAACTCCTTCTTCAAACTTCGATTTTATGAAATTAAGAACCTCATCGACCCTCACGCTAAGGTTAACAGCAGTTGGCCTGGCATTTTTTATCTCTTCCGCCGCTTTTATAATTTTATTGAGATCCTTAAGCTCAATTAATGCTTGATATAGCCCATATGCGCCAGCTAAACCTATAGAAGGAGCTCCTCTAACGACCATCTCTTTTATCGCAAATATTGTGTCTTTATACGTTCTGCTTGTATAGAATTCTATTCTCCAGGGCAAAAAACGTTGGTCTAAAAACTTAACAATTCCTCTTTCTTTATCCTCTATCCATAAGGCCCTAATTTCCTTAATTTCACCGTCTAACCTAATTCTCATGAGCGTCCTCCTCTAAGTCTTTTTCCATCACATAAACATCATCGACATTTCCCTCTATACTTATGAAATGATCGAATCTTAAATCTTTTATTCTAAAACCAAGCTTTTTGTAGAGATTCATGGCAGGTATATTACTCGTACCTACTTCAAGATATACTTTTTTTACACCCCTCCTCTTTAACTCGGATAGAGTATGTTTAAGCAGAGCAGTACCTAAACCTCTCCTTCTAAAGTTAGGATGCACAGCCAAGAGAAGTATATGACCAACATCTCCTTCTATAAGAGCTATAATGAACCCACCAATCTTATTATTTATAGTAACAACGAAAAAGAGGCAGTTTTCATTTTTTAAAAAAAGTTGATAATTTGGTTTTGTTCTAGCAAAAAATGTGACTTTGTAAATCTCATCGACCTCCTTAATATCTTCCTCTGTTGCTCTCCTTACCGATGGTGACTCACTCACTATGTACACCGCAATAGTAGTTGGAACAAAGTTGTCCAGCGTTCATAATTGTCATTAAACAATGATATTAGCATGCTACGAAATATAAGGATTGGACTATAGGGCAGGAGTTAATGCTTCAGAGCGTTCTTCTATTTTCTCCGCGAATGAGGTTTTCTTCCTTAATATCAAGCTTTTAGTGAATATAACAGCAGCATAACCTACAACAAATGCTTTATCACCAGTTATGTCTCCAGATGTATAATATTTTAAAAGCATCCCAGAGGCTCCAAGCTTCCTAGCTATATGCATTACTACAGCAACGGGACCGATTCCACACATGCTTAAATCAACCGATCTTGCATACTCATAAAGACCTTCTACATCCAATGCCTGAATATAATCTAATGCTTTCATATCCTTCCTATATGCTGATTCTTGAGTTTCGTAATGAGTCATATCGGAGCTAGCTAATACTATGATTCTTTTATCTGATTGCTTGAGAACATCTAAAATCGCTAGAGCTACTCTTTTAGCTGTTTCCATGCTTTGATCCATCATAGCGATTGGCACGAACTTAAAGTTATTCCCGTATATAAATTGTAAAAATGGTAACTGGACTTCAATACTATGCTCTTGCGTATGAGCTAGATAATCTTCATCTAGTCCCTTATGCTCTAGCAAAATTCCTGCGACTTCTTCATCAATTTCAATAACACCCAATGGTGTTTTCCAAGCACCTTTAGCATAAACTGAAACCGGTAATCCTAATCCAGTATGATTTGGCCCTAATATAATTACAGTATCTGGCTTAGTATCTTGATGTAAAGCATAATATACATGTGCGGCAGCTGGGCCAGAATAAATATATCCAGCATGAGGAACTTGAGCTGCTATTATTGTATTGTTATTCCCTGGCTCTCCCGTAGGTAAGGAACCAGGGCCTAATTTATGAAGAAAGGCCCATTTAATCATCTCTCTGAGTCTCTCTGGATTAGCTTCATAAAACATTCCAGCCACAGCTGGTTCTCTTAAGTTTTTATTCATGTTACCACCAAAGAAAATTAATTATAGCCAAGTGTAAAATAATATTCGCTTAGAAATATAAAGATTGTTTAGCTCAGCAATGATGAAAAGGCATTAGTGGATAGAATTATGATGTCCGATACACCCGCCACTGAGCTATCCTCCATGAAAAGTCGGCACTAATTTAATCTCAACTTCATCCTCTAACCTCTCATTCAACAAGCCTAAGCTAAAATAATCTCTTCCATTAATTAGAATGAGATATATTGGCCTAACTTTATTGTCCCTAAATATTAAGTCTTTAACATTATATTTCTCAGCGAACTCCCTTAGTATACCTATAACAGTTTTTCCCTTAGTGGTTATCTCTATTTCCCTCTTGCCAATTCTCTGAGCTATCTCACCATAAACAATTATCTTTCCCAATTTTTTCACCTTGTTATTTTTATTCTCTTGAGCTCTTCTATAGCACTTTTTCCAGGGCCTTCAAAGTATTTTCTTATAGGTTCTAATTTCTTAATTAGCCAATCAGCAACAGCGTTTTTTAAATCAAGGGGGTGGAGCTTTCCTTCCTTAAAGTCTCTTGCTAATTCCTCAAACGAATTGTATTCTACTGGGCCACCAAATTTTTGAGGGCGATCCACAAAGAACTTTCCATCGGCGGGGAAAATTATCAATCTAGCAATTTCAAGAACAGGATTATATTCGATCTCTCTCGCTGGACAAAAAGCCTTTCTTATCTTCTTCTTTATATCCTGAGGCGAATCATGAACGAAAATCGCACTTTCGGGAATTGATTTGCTCATCTTAATGTCTATGAAAATATCTCTTATCATCTCCGCATCTCCTTTTTCCTCCGCTTCCTTAAGTAATTTATAATGCTCATCGCTCATCTTAAGGCCCATGAGAAGAGAGTGATGGACAGCGATTGGTTTAATTATCTCCTCCCCATTTCCGAGATTAGCCTTAAGAACATTAAATCTTATCTTTTTAGCTACCTCCCTAGCAATAACATGAGCTTTTCTTTGATCCCTTCCGGCATGTGGTAAGTTGACTTGTAAAGCAAAAATATCCGCAACCTGCATAACAGGATAAATTAGTTTTGCAAAGTCGATTGCTTCACCCATCTTTCTTCCCAAAATAGTTATGGCTCTTCTAACTCTAGCTAAAGTGACTCTCTTAGCAATATCGAGGACTGTTGCCCAATACTCAGGATTTTTCTCATAAAATTCGCTACCTAAGATTACCTCGACACTCTCTGGATTTCCGCCCATCACTTTAATCGATAACTTCATCGCTTTTTCAAAATAATTTCTAGCAACCCAGCGAATTGTGTCTAAATCCCCTCCCAGCTTATCATTGATCCACGAGTGATAATCAGCAAGGAAAAGCCGAGTTTTTACCTTAGCTTTCTGAAACTGTGCAATTTTAAGCCCGCTAACAAGTCCAGTGCCCAGATGAACGAATCCAGAAATCTCGAAACCCTGATAGTGAATAAGAGGAACACCGTGCTCCAAAAACAAGCGAAGCTCATCTTCTACTAATATTTCCTCGGTAGGAACAGCTTTTATCCAATTCAATCGGGTTTCAACATCCATTTAATCTCACCAACATCAAGAGTACTTATCTACAAAATTTTAAAGGTAATATTGAAATTCGAATGACAACAAATACCTTGATTTGTTGACAATCTTCTTTAATCGGAGATTTTTAAAATATCTAAATGCTCAAAAACTCAAAGAGAAGGAGTTTTAAAAAGTTTTTATAGAATGCCAAGGCTTGTTGCTACATCCACTGCAGAATATCCTTCAGCTAATTTTACTATTGCTCTCTTTTCCCCTTTCGGTGTTATAAGCGTATTTACCTTCTCTACTTTCACATCAAAAAGCTCTTCTACTGCTCTCTTTATCATGGGCTTATTCGCTGTCCTAACTACTGCAAATACTAACTTGTTTTGCTCGTGTATCATCTTAATTGCTTTTTCTGTTACTACTGGTCTAAGAATTATCTTCTGAGGTTCAAACTCCTGAATTCTTTTCGCCACCTTAAACCTTTTTCTCCTCTTCTTACCCATTAATCATCACCTCAGACAGCTACTTTTGCTAGATCGACTTTCTTAGATCTTAACTTTTCCCATCTCATTTGTATTATTTCAGCCAGCTTTTTGATTGAACTTTCGGTCCAAATAACTAACCTTCCAGGATGACCTCCTGGAGCTAAATGCTCAACGCTTAGTTTTTCTACGGGAACCACATCAACTCCTTCTAAATTTCTAGCAGCTAATATTACACTTGCTTCTTTATTCGATACAACTATTAAGGGTCCTTTTCTTCTCTTAAGTCTTCTACCTCTCCTTTTACCTTTTCCAGCTCTCTGTCTTCTACCTTCTTTTACTCTCTCAAACTCCTCTTTTAACCCAAGTTTAAATATTGTTTCACGAACCTCAGCTGTCTTCTTTAGATTCTCAAAATCATCAACTAAAACTATAGGTAATTCTTTAACATCTCCTAAAAGATGACCTCTCATCTGCACTAAAATTGGATCTATCGTCGCAGCTAACGCGCTTTCTAATGCCCTAAGTTTCTCCTTCTTATTTATCTTCTCTACAATGACCTTATTTGACTTTGGAGCCCTTACACGAAGTCCCCCAACTGCCTGAGCTACAAATTTTGCTGGACCTGTTCCACCGAATATCCTTGCAATTCTCGCTCTATCATAACCTTTACCAAGATTAACTACAACATACTTCTTTCCCGATGTTGGACTTCTACCCTTTGGTTGAAATCTTTTTGATCTTATGGCTAATACAGCTCTCCAAATCAAATCCGGCCTTACGGGGGAAAGAAAAACCTCTGGCAATTCTATTTCTTTAACTTTATTTCCATCAAGATCATATACGCCGACTTTCATCTTGGATCACCTTACACAGAGGGTGATGGCAGCTTCTTTATGTCTATATCTAAAACTTCTCTCGAATACGTAAAACCAACAATTTTAGGAATGAATGGTTTTTCAGAAGGTCTAATAGCCTTTCGCAATAACAATAATCTTTTTGGTGGTCCCATTGCTGAACCACGAATCACAACCGCTGGATTTAATATTATACCATAATGTGGCCATCCTCCTTTAGGATTGAGCTTTTTGATCTCCTCCCCATCCTTGATTATCGCTAATATCTGCTTATTATACTCCGTCCTCTTAAAGAATCCTAATTGTCCATACCTTGGGACGGTCCACATAACTCTTCCGGGAGTCCAAGGGCCAAGGGAACCTACTGCCCTTTTCTCCTTCTTTGACTTATCTGGTAATTTCTTTACTCCAAATCTCTTTACAACGCCTTGGAATCCCTTACCCTTTGTGACACCAATTACATCAACAAACTCTCCAGTTGAGAATACATCAGAGATATTAATCTCCTTTCCAAGATTTTCGCGCAAGTAGTTAAAAGCTTCTTTTACTGGGCCTCCAACTTGAATTTCAAGAACCTCTGGTTTCTTTTTACCTATTTTTGTTAGCTCAGGTCTTGTCCTAACTATTGCTCTAACAACATCAACTTCTCCATTTTCGATTAGCTCTTCAAACTTATCAAGCCTTCGATTTACTTCCTCTTCAGTAAGCTTCTTTGGTAGAGTTACTTTTCTTGCTAGGTATTTCTTCTCAAAATCTGTAAAGTTTGGAATCCAAGCTTCTCCTAGAGTTTTTAAACCATAGGTCGTTAGTTTATAGATTCTGATTCCCATTATTTTTATAGGTGGTGCTTCTAATGCTGTTGCTGCAATTGCTCTTTTAAGACCGTATGTGAATGGTTTTGTCTTTTGAATTCCAATTTCATGGACTGTTAGCATCCCCACCTTATAAACTGGAAAACCAAGGAGTTTTACCTCATCAACCTTCGGCCATGTACTAACTCTAGGATAAATCCTTCTTGCTCTTTTTCTCACAAAGCCAAGTGAACCTCTCCTTGGTCTATGCTCTTTGGGCACGATTATCCACCCTCTAGTACATCATATTTTTAATTAATCTTCAAACTCTTCTAAGCCTAAATTGACTAATATCGGTTCTTAAAAGATTATACATTAGAATTTAAATCTGACTGAGTATTTATCTAGCCGCTATTATCAATAAAAAATCTATGAGGATGTATTAGAACAAAACTCACCAGGAATTTATGAAAAATTTGCAATTGTTTAAAAGTATTATATCGTTTTCTTAACTTGATAAGAAGGTTTATCATTTGGTTAGGGTGTACTTTCTTGTCCAGTTTTGAGAGTGAAAAAATAGTAGAACTAATCGAAAAAAGGAGAGTTCTTGAGGTCATTAAGGACGCTATGACAAAAAATATTACTGATACCTCTATTTTAAAGAGGGATTTTGGGCTTTCTGATGATGAGATTAAATGGTTTCTAAATGAGGTAGCTAAGGGAAAAATTGGGAGCATTTCTCATATGATTCCTCTCATCGATAGAAAGCTTACGGAGATAAAGAATGAACTCCTAACTGAATTCTCAAGAATGCTTGAAGGCTACAAAATCTATCTCTTTACTGATTGGAGAAAATTAATTCGAGCCACCTGGGCAGGAGCCTATAGGGGGAAGAATGTATTAAGCATCGAAGACAGCAAAGTTGTAATACTTTCTGTTGATGAGAGAGTTCTAAAAAGTATTACTGGAGCGGAATATATGTTTATTCTTGGTCCTGGTATTTATTATGTTAAATTCATGTTAGAAGGCTATCCATCTCCCATAGAATATTTTCGAGTGATCCATTCAATAATAATGCCTGTTGATATATTTTCTAAAGCTATGTCAAGTCCTTCGAGAACCTTCGGGAAATTTGCAGAATATTATAGAAAGCATCTCGCGACAATCTTACTTGATTTCTATTGGCGCATGCCGAATGAAGCTAAAAGTTTGGCTAGATTATATGCGAGGATAATTAATGAGAATAAAAGTGTGTTTGAACTTTTCCTTAAGGCTATTAGACGATCCGAAACCGCTCCAGCAACGGAGGACGATCTGGAGTTCTTATCTTTAATGAAAGAAAGTTATAATAGAATAATTACGACTCCTAGGAGGATTAGATATCTTGCTGACGAAATTGAGGCAGGAATACCAGGGATGTTAGGTTTCGAGGGTACTCTTAATAAATTTAAAGATTTATGGGCTATTATCAGCGTTCCAGAAGTTCTTAAGAAACTAAACGATGCTCAACAAAAATTTATTAAATATGGCTGGGACATCCTATTAGAGATAACGCCAAGATGACATTGGGTGGAGTGTCTTGAACTATAGAAGAATAGCTATTCGTTCTCTCTTCATTTTCCTTGGAATACTATTTCTCGTATTTGCCATAATTAATAAACAGTGGGAATTTGTGGACAAAATTCTTTCCCAGATGATAGAGTACGAAAATGGAGGTCTTCCTTAACGGTGTATAATATGCAAAAAGAGGGCATGAAAAAATTATCAAGTTATAGGATCACGATTTTGAGGACAATTATCCAGATAATTTCCTTCCTTTTAATATTTGGAGGCGCTTTTGGTCTAGCTCATACTTTTATAGTTCTTCCAATAATGGCACCAGCAGGAAACCCGTATACAACTGTTGCGGGAGCATGGCAACTTTTTGAGATAATGATTACCGCTGCAATATTCCCTTTCCTAGCACTTGCTGTCATTCTCATCGCCTCAATAACTGTAGGGAGGTTTTTCTGTGGGTGGGTCTGCCCATTTGGTTTCATTAGTGATGTAGTCTCATATGTTGGAAAAAAGAAACGCGTATCTTTCAAAGTAAATGATAGTTTGTACGAATTTGCACTTTTCATAGCCATACTATTTTTATTCATAGATTTTAGCATAGGCTACAGACAAGCAATAGGTGCGAGCATTTATGACTATTTTGGAGATTTCGCTAGAGAGCCTTTTTCCATAATTGATCCGACATCAACGCTTTTTAGTATGCTATTTTGGTACTTTTATCTTGAAAAATATCCAAAGTCCTTCGAGGATTTCATTTATCTAATAGAATATCCACACGCTTTTTGGATAAGAGTAATACTTCTTCTGCTAGCAATTCTATTAAATCTATACATACCCCGCTGGTGGTGTAGATGGATTTGCCCATTAGGAGCAATAAAAGGCATTGGTTCTAGATATAAATTAGTTAAGGTATGGATTGATGGAAAGAGATGCATTGGCGAGAAATGCGCATTATGTGAAAAAGCATGCCCCATGGGAGTTCCTATTCTACAATATAAAGACAAAGGTCATATAGCGCATCCTTTATGCATTTCTTGCCTTAGGTGCGCTGAGGTCTGCCCTTATCGTGCAATAAGGGTAAAAATTTAGAATTAAGCACCTAAATTTCATTTTTCAATTATTATCAAAAAACCTCTTTTTCTGACGATGTAAATACGCTTATTCTCAAGTTTGAGTGAATAGTATCGCGGTGTGAGTCTTCCTAGCATATCATCAATCTGCTTTATGACTGTGCTGGTTAGACCAGCTATTTTCAATTGGTTCTGCATATTACCTTCAATGATTAATCCCTCCTCATCAGTTAGCAAATATTTCATCCCCTTTTCTCTTAGATTTTTAGCAATTTCTTCCAGTTCTTTAGGTAAATTCATCACTTTCGACCTTTATATCAAAACCAATTAAACTAAAGATTGATACCGGCCATAGTTTATCGATTCCCTTTCTTAAAAATATGAAAAATTCGGACTTATTGTAAAAGAATGTTAGATGCATTGTATGATTTTTTAATTGTTCTATCATACTAATTAGTTCATATTTTTCACTTAGTTTTAGAGCGTTTAAAGAGTCATATCTGTAGTTATAATCTCGCATTATAATATTTGGAGGAAGTAGATCGAAGCAGAATATCCTTATCTGCGGATGAGAGAATGTACCACGATTTACAATTCCTCTTTGGATTGTCCCTAATACATAAGAATTTTCCTTAGATAAGAAATCTAGAAAAACATTGATTCCCTTTAAGATTAGTTCATTAGAAAGATTTCCTAAATCATTATGTTTAGCAGAGAGCGGAATATAATATTCTCTAAGCGAGAATGGAACTTCTACTATCTCAAAATTTAATTTTAATATCGAATAAGGAACTATTGAATACGAATCATCACCAAAGAATGTAGTTTTATGGACTTTAAAGGGAAACTTTTTCTTTTTACAAATAGCACAAGATTTTGGTAGATTGAATTTAGGAAAAATTAATCTCCAAGAACCTTTCTTTTCTCGACTTAGAGTAATCTCCATTTATCTTGATGCCTCCGCAATTCTCTCAACTTCAATCTTCTTTTTAATGGCATAGCTGTCAGGACTATTCTGAGCAGCAAGTATGATCTCCTCAGCTAAACATTCCGCAAAAGGCTTAGGGTTCCCCCAGGCTCTCCTTCTAGCTCCAGCAACTATGAACTTCAAAGCTAAATCGAGCCTCCTTTGAGGGGAGATATCGACCGCATATCTTCTAGGAATCCCTCCTTGTCTTATCTCAACGGTCTCTTCTCTTGGAGCAGCGTTTTCCAATGCTCTTACTAATACCTGAATAGGATTTTCTCCAGTCCTTCTCTCAATTATCTCAAATGCTTGATATACCATTCTCATGGCCATAAACTTCTTACCCGCAACCGAAGCGCTCTTCTTAGTTCCCTTTTCTCTTCCAGGGCTCATCATCCTGTTTATCAATCTCTCAACAATAGGTACATTAGCTTTACCAAACGGCGTCTTAGCGTGTCTCCCAAATGTATGAGGAATATAAACTGGCTTGAGGCATATGTATCTTCTCAATCCCGGATCTCGAATAACGATACCCTCATAGCTCCATCTACCGAATAATTTGATATCTGGCTTATAATCCTCTGGTAATTGTTCAGTCGCCATATCCTTCACCTTCTCTCCTTCTTCTTTCTTCCAGTCACTAGCTCAATTAAAGCTATTCCGTTCACCTTTACAACCTTAAATTTCACTCCCGGAATGTCTCCCATCGACCTTCCTTGCGAACCTCCGATCCTTTCGATAATTACTTCGTCATGTTCATCGATGAAGAGGAGTCCACCGTCATATGGAACGAATGCTGTTACTATCTTACCATTCTTCTTTAGCTTAACCTTTACAGCTTTTCTCAAACCAGAACATGGCTTTCTTGCCTCAATACCTACCTTTTCTAGCACTATCCCACTTGCTTGTGGTGC
>Ga0180301_10001657_pt1 | contig 17483 bp, 21 predicted proteins | sample GuaBasSediGuay16_FD_121797 | JGI IMG/M metagenome (GOLD analysis project Ga0180301, IMG submission 121797) | Subseafloor sediment microbial communities from Guaymas Basin, Gulf of California, Mexico - Guay16, Core 4569-2, 12-15 cm | ecosystem: Environmental > Aquatic > Marine > Hydrothermal... | reverse complement strand
ACATATACTGTAGCGTGCATTTGAACCCTCGTTCCAGGCTTACCCACGTAGCCGTCAACTTTTATTAGAGGTCCTTGAGCTAAGATATGTTCTAAAACCCTAAGCATTAGGAGTCTATGTTCCCCTTTAACCTCACTATCATCCTCTATTACCACGGTGTTTTTAGCGGATCTACTCCAAATATTTGAAGCCCAACCCCACGAACCATTCCTGTATCTTACACCGTAAAGTTTTGCCCTATCAAAAAGGTCGGGTGGGTTGTCAAGTATAGCTTTTATACCTACGGACTCCTTTAGCTCAATAATTTTCTCGAAAGTTTTAAGAAAGACTTTAGGAGTTATTTCGTTAAGGTTAGGGATTATTTTCGAAAGCATTCCCGAACAACTCGTATGTTAAAGAAACTGCTTACACAAGCTTATAAATGTTTCATACATTACCGAGAAGTTTCCCTACACTTTCCCTACACGGGTCTCAAAGTGTTCTTTAAGTTAAACGGATACGTAAGCTTTAACCGGTGGTGTGAAAGTGTTAAGAAAAGTCTTGGCGGTAGCTACAGTGTTTGTCCTTTTAGCCTCCCTAGCAACCTCTTTAACGGTTTCAGCTAGCCCAGTAGCTTTTGACGTAGCTGTTTCTAAAAGGATAATAGCTAGTATTGAAGGTAAAATAAACGGTTTACTTAGTTTAGCAGATGAATACAACATAGTACTTAATGATACACTACAGAGTTTTGTGGAAGAAGCGAAGAGCCTTATTTCAGAAGCGTATTCGATAGTTAATGAAAGCCCTAGAGAAGCAGTTATGAAAGCTTTCGAAGCAGCGAAAACGTTCAGACCCGTAGCAACATATATCCTAACGAATATTCCTGAAGAGGAAAAGGCTGAGCTTAAAAAGGAGCTTATATTGAGAGTTCTTGAAGCTAAGGAGGATAAGTTGGGTAGGTTAAACGCTACAGTAGCGTATCTGGAGAAGATAGGGGTAAGTGTTCCTGAAGAAGTGTATGAGAAAATATCTGAAATACAAGCGAACATTTCAGCACTTAAAGAAATTGTTGAATCCGGAAACTTCACCATACCATACGTTATGAGGAACATTGGAAGAATAGATTCTGAAATAGCTAAGCTAGCTGTAGTGATAGGTAGGCTAGCTAAGCATAGATGGGAAATGCTAATGTTCTTAGATAGGGGAATACATAGGTTCCATTACGCATTAGTTATTGCAGCTAAGGGAAACAGTAAAACAGCAGACCTAATATCTGAAGGGAAAATCGATGAGGCCAAGAACTTCATAGAGAAACTTGTTAGCGAACTTGAAAAACTAAACGAGTATGTAAGTAGAGCTGCAGATTTAGCTAGGGAAAAAGGAGTTAACGAAACAGTCGTGGAAACACTAACAGACATTAGTGAAACACTAAATAGTACATGCAATGATCTAATGGGAGCAGAAAAGGCTTTGGAGGAAAACAATACTGCAGTAGCATTATCTTTAGTCAGTAGCGCATTAGATGAGCTCGTAAGTATCGCAGAAAAACATGGTGAAACCTTCAGAAACATTCATGCAGGTATTGAGAAGGCAAAAGCATTCTCTAGAGAGATAGCTGTTAAGCTGAGGAGGAAACTTGCGGAAGAAGCTGTAAGGAAAACTGCACAGCTAATTATGTTCGTTAAGTTCGTAGACGTAAGATTAAATAAGCTATATTGGCAGTTTAAGAACGGTACAATATCAGCTGAAGAATTTAAGTCAAAACTTGAAAATACCAAGACAGTTCTTGAAACAATAAAGGAGAAGCTAACTAAACTACCCAAGCAACCGAAAATGCTCCTAACGATGATAGATAAGGTTCTTGAGAAGATAAACAATATGTTAAGCCAAGTCTAAAAGGTTTTTTCAAACACATTTATTTACTATTAGCTACGATAAATTTCAAGGAACAAGAGATTGAAACATGCTAAATCGTTAGCGAAAATAATGTTCGTAGCTTTTTTAATCGTGTTTTCTGTAGCGTATGTTTCAGTTGGAGCAGTAAGTTTCACTATAAAAAACACTTACTTAACATTGATGGTTGACGGTACCGTCAAAGTAGTTCAAAACATTGTTGCTGAAAACCCGCCAGTCGAAGTATCATTGAAGCTTCTTGGGGAACCATTAATTATCGAAGTCGTAAGCGGTGAGGTGAAGGTACCTGTAGAGGTAAACGATTTAACAGCTAAATTCACAGCTTTCGAAAGAAGCAATACGCTAACATACTATACGGCTGATTTAACTGAGAAGAAAGGCGAGGAATGGATACTACATTACATATGTAACCAAACAACCTATGTTATCTTACCCGAAGAAGCACTAGTATATTCAATAGAACCAAGTAACTTTGAAATTTCCCTAGAAAACGGTAAAGTAGTATTAATAATGCCTCCAGGAGAAGTAAGAATAAGCTACATTCTAATACCTATAACTCTCGAGAAAACAGAAACACCCCCGCAACCTTCTAGGACACCAACACCTACAACCTATGCTAGTCCATTAGACTATTTGCTTTACATAATTTTAGCGCTTATAGCTATATTCCTAATGTTCATGGTGTTTAGGCGGCTGATAAGCTCGAAAACGTCGTTTATAGAGCTTGATGAAAGAGATAAGCTAATAGTTGATGTAATAAGAAGGCTTGGTGAAGCTCCAGCACAGAAAATTATGGAGGAAACAGGAATACCGAAAACACCGCTCTACAGAAGGCTTAAAAAGCTTGAAAAAGCAGGGGTTATAGAGTCGGTACTAAGATCGGGAAAAACATATTATAGAGTTAAAAAATGAATTGTTGATTAATTTCACATAATACTGCTTCTCCTAGACTTAAGTTTACCATAGACAATAGTGATTACTATACCTCCTAAAAATGATATTGTAAGAAGAAACACAGTAATAACATCCATAGAATATTTTCACCCATCAATATTTTCATAACTTACCTTTTCTTAATACACCCCCGGATTCCTTGTTTACCGGAATATTAAGTATTACTATGGTATTACTTAAAAGGGTTTAGCCCCATGAAAACTTTTCTAATGGAAACTTAAGTTGTACTGAACATCTTTTACATTTATTTAAAAGGTTGTTTAGTTAAGCGAAAATTTTATTCAATGAGTTTTACAACAGTTATGGCTATAATTTAAGGTAAAAATGTAGTTTTATCTGATTTTCATTGAAAATTTATGTATATATTCAAAAATTATAATATTAACATCTTTTATTTAACAATAAATTGAGTATTTCTATCAGGTAATATATTCTTTTTATGAAAAAACTTTAAAAATATTGAATACATATCTAATAGGGAGTTTGGAAAAACAGATAGAGGAACAAGTTTGAAGGTTAATAAGGTTAATATTGATTTAAGTAGGATCGTATTTCTAAAAGATAAGAACTTAAAGGGTTTTAGAATAACTTTAATCAACGACATTAGAGCCCTCGAAAAAGTATTTAGCCTACTTGGAAAAAGTAATATGCCTGTACATTACATTCTTGTTTCAAAGGCTAATGCTGAAAAATATTCTGCACTAGTGTACTTAAGTAGCGAACATAGTGAGAATTTTGATGAAATAGATAAGAGGTTCAAAGAAAGCTATGGTGTTATAAGTGTTGAAAAGATCGAGCCTTTAGTGAAGGGGGTACTCGCAAATACACTTAATGGTCATTTAAGTTGGGGAAAGGATAAGGTTATTCTCATAAAGAGAGATATTGTTGAAAACATGATCTCAGATCTAATGGAAAAATATGGTTCAATATTTCTAACAATACTTTACCATATGGGATTTAGTTTAGGACTAAATACTTACGAAAGAAACGTAGAGACCCTTAAGAAACTAAACGTAGGTAACGAAGCGCTCCTAAAATACGCTTTAGCAATATTTAAAATGACAGGTAATGGTAATGCCGAAATAGTAGGTTTTGACGAAAGAAACAAGGTTGTTTCAATGAAAATAGTGGATTCCTTTGAATATGATGCGTTCAGAAATGTCATTAGAGAAGGACCTTACTTACACTTTACTAGGGGCATGTGGGCTGGATGGTTCACCGGGTTCTTTAGCGAAGAAATGATTGCTAAGGAAGTTAAATGCGAAGAAATCAATGGTTCATCAATGTGTCACATTATAATTCATAAAGCACCTAAAAAGGTAATTATTGAATAAAAACAAAAATATTATTTACGCTTTAATTACTTCAGTCCGGAAAGTCCCAGTCTACCTCAAATCCCAATACTGAAATTAGGGATGCTGTTAGTAGTAATCCTAGAGTTACCTTCTTAGTGTCGACCTTACTTAATTCTAAAAGTAGTTCTTTTACTTTTTTGTCCATCGTTTTCACCGAGAATTCACTAGTTACACAATACCCCTTCAGCTTTTTCAATTAGTTGTAATTGGAAAATTTGGACAATGTAAATAAAAGTGATGAAAACTAACCTTTTATTTTGGGAATGAGGATCACATGAGATACAGTGTACTATTAACGTCTAGAATGCTTGATTTTATAGATAAAATGCAGGGAATTGAGGGTTTTGCTTCCCTTAGAGAGATATCTAGGAGAACAGGCTTACCTCATTCAACAGTATGGTATTTTATTGACAAGTTAGCTAAGTATAGAATACCTTTAACAATAGATATAGATATAAGCAAAATAGGGTTATCTAGGCATGTTATAGTTCTTAATAAGAGGGTTGAATTAGAGAAGGTTTTTAAGCCCTTTCTCGGATTCTATGCGCCTGCTCTTTCAAATAAAACGTTTCTTCTATACTATATCCCGACAAAGCAACTAAACGAGGTACTAAGCGTTATTAAGAGAAAACTGAGAGAGACAGCGGAAATTTATGAAGAATACCCTATATGTTTCGAATACAGTAGCAAAGTAAATTTTAAAGAATACTTCGTGAAAGGCGAAGTAGTCTTCAAATGGAATTGCATGCGAACAAAAGTTATGGAGAATTTTAAGAATAAACTTGGAGTTTCAGGTAAAATATGTGAGCAACATGAAGTTCAGCATAAATTTGATGGAGTAGATTTACTGATTCTTGCATTTATGCAAATGTATCCTTTTGAGAGATTGAAGAAGCTTGTGAATAAGATAAACATGTTTCTTAAATCGCATGGCTATAGTTTCACATTAACGTATAGTAAGGCTAGATATCATCTCCACGAACATATAATTAAGAGAGGGGTTATTAGGAAATTTAGGATCATGGCATCCCTTCTTCCAAAGGAAAAAACATACTATGGTGTTCTAATGCTGAAGGGTGATTTGGATAAAATTTTAAGCGTAGGTACTGTATTAACTGAGCATCCATCTTTTGGAAGATTACATGTGTCTAAGGTGAAAAAGATAGGTTTAATATACTTTGCAATACCGGTTAATGAAGCATCTAATTTAGCTTCCTTTCTTTCAGAAACAGGTCTTGATTGGGACATATTGTTTCTTGATAGGTTTAAGAGAAAAGCATACACTATTCCTTCAGAACTGTACTCTGTTTTTACAAGATCTTGGGTTACACGTTCCAAATAAATTTTTATGTATTTTGTCCAGTAATAACGTCAATATAATCTGTACATATAATAATATACTACAGTTTTAACCAAAGTTTTGACGAGGTGGTAGTGTTTACAGTTGTAGCTTTAAGTGAGAATGATAAAAAGCTTTACGAGGTAATAGTTAATTTAGTCTATGCTTCAGAACTGGAAGTCCATGTTAAACATGAAATAGTGAAACTCTTCAAAACACTAATATTCTCTAAAGACACACATGCTAAGAGAAATGCTTTAATTAAGATACTCGAATTAATGAACTATAGTACTTAATTTAGGTGTTTAAGGTTTTGGAATGGGATATTGAAGAGTTTAAGAGGAAATTCCCTAATTTAGCCAAGGAATTACTGGGGAATAGGAAATCAGTACATTACAAAATAGTATTGAGAAGAACCGATCCATGGAGAGATTACGAACCTAACGTATACGATTTCATAAGGAGAGCAAATACCGTCGAACAAGCAATTGAGGTTGTAGACTACTTAGTTAATAGGAGGGAGCTTTCTAGAGAGGAAGGTGAGAAAATAAAGGATAAGCTTTTGAAAGAGGGACTTCAAGCGTTTGGACCTAAGAAGAAATTTGGTTGGTATTTCAAAACTGCAGGGTATGAGTAGTTATTTGTTCAAACATTTAAACCCGAACTTTTATCTTACTTGAAATATTTAAATGAGTCAACATAAAACATGTTTATTAACTTTTTTAACACTAAGGATAATGTATACTAACCTCTTCTATGAGGGGTAAATATATTATGGATACGAAAACTATTGCCGCAATAGTAATTGCTTTCATTGTTGGCTTAGGTATAGGGGTTGTAATAGGGCCAGCATTAGCTCCTAAGCCTCAGCCAAAACCGAAAATGCATTTGCTCTTCAGCCTTGACTGGGCAATTTATGGGAGACATGCACCTTACTTTGTCGCGTTAGAAAAGGGATTCTTTGATGAGGAAGGATTAACTGTAGAAATCGTTAGAGGTTATGGTTCAGCAGACACTATTCAGAAGGTTGCTACAGGAGTTGTTGATGTAGGCTTCGGAGACATTTCAGCTCTCATAATAGCTAAGGCTAAGGATCCAAAGTTCAATGCTAAAATGGTTGCTATGATATATGCTAGAGCGCCCTTCGCAGTATTTGCGCTGAAGAAATCAGGTATTAAGGAGCCCAAGGATCTTGAAGGTAAGACCCTTTCGGCAGCTGGACCTGGAGACATAAACTACGTGTTATTCCCGTATTTCGCTAAGGTCACAGGAATTGATCCAAACACTATTAAGTGGAAATTTGTTAAGCCAGCAGTTAAAGTGCAATTGCTTGTTAATGAAGAAGTTGATGCTATAACAGAGTTCGCTATGCAGAAGCCTGTTGTGGAGAAAGCAGCAGCCGACAAAGGCGGTGCGGTAATGATTCTATGGGCTGACTATGGAGTTAACATTTACAGTAACGGCATTGTTTTCAGAGAAGACTTCATTAAGAAGCATCCCGAGGTTGTCAGAGGGTTTGTAAGAGCAGTTGTTAAAGGCTTCCTATACACTTTCGAACATCCGGACGAAGCAGTCGACATTTTACTTAAGAGATTCCCGACACTAGATAGAGAAGTCGCTAGAGCAGAAATAGACATTCTTAAGAAGCTAGTTCTAGTGCCGGAAGCGCAAGAGCACGGAATAGGATACTTTGATTCTGAAAGAGTCCAAGCAACAATAGACGCAATAACGGAAGTATTTAACCTACCAAGAAAGGTTTCACCAGACGAAATATACACTGATGAGTTCCTACCAGGAAAAATATCTCTAGAATACCTAGAACCTCTAAAGGCTGAGAACATAGTAGCACTCGTAGCAACAAATGAAGAATACTAGCTAATAGTGGCTCGATGCTAAATAATCTAAGAGCTAAAATAATTTTTTTATTTTCTCGACCCCCTATAATTTAGAGTAAATTGGGGTTTCACTTAACAATGGTTAAGGATGTAATAGTTGTTGATAATGTTACAATAGAGTATTATAGTAAGAAATCCAAGGTTTTAGCTGTTAAGGACGTTTCATTCACCGTTAAAGATAGAGAGTTCGTCAGTATTGTCGGTCCTTCAGGATGCGGTAAAAGCACAATTTTAAGAGCTATTTCAGGGCTCATACTTCCAACTAAAGGCGAAATATACATTCATGGAAAGCTTGTTAAGGGACCTCAACGAGGAATAGGTATGGCTTTTCAAAATCCAAACCTTCTGCCTTGGAGAACAGCGTTGAAAAATGTTCTATTGCCTGTCGAGATTTTAGGGGGCAATATTAAGGAATATGAGAGAAGAGCTATTGAGCTTTTCGAAGTCGTAGGGTTGAAGGGATTCGAGAACAAGTATCCATGGGAACTTAGCGGTGGAATGCAGCAAAGAGTATCGCTAATTAGAGCTCTAATATATAATCCGGAAATTCTGCTTCTCGACGAACCCTTTGGCGCACTTGACGCTTTAACTAGGGAGGAGCTTAATTTAGTGCTTCAGAAGCTTTGGATGACTGAGAAGAAAACGGTGCTTTTCGTAACACATGACATTCCTGAAGCAGTGTTTTTAGCTGATAGAGTTATAGTGTTTAAGGCTAGACCGGGCAAAGTAATTCATGAAGAATACATTGACCTCCCAAGACCCAGAACTTTGGATATGAAAACCTCCGAGGAATTTCTAAGATATGTTAAGTCGATTAGAGAGCATTTAGGCTTAAGCTACAAGGTTTAAAGGTGAGAAATTATGAGCCGAACTAGAGAAATAACTCGTGAGGAAAGAATTAAGGCTATAGTTTCAGGATATCTAATGCCTGCGGTAACATTAGCTCTTCTCGTTGGTGCTTGGGAAGCTGCATGTAGGATCTTCGAAATTCCGATATGGCTCCTTCCGTCTCCCTCAGCTATTGCTATAAGACTTATGGAATTCTGGTCACTACTACTTTACCACGCATACGTTACATTTTATGAGTCAATACTGGGATTCTTTGTTGCAGTAATACTTGCAATACCGATAAGTATTGCTATAGCTTATTCGAGGATGCTTCAGAACACAATATACCCTATACTGCTAGTGTTTCAGACCGTACCCAAGGTTGCAATAGCACCAGTAATTGTTATGTGGTTTGGTTTAGGTTTAGAATCAAAAATTGTCATAGCGTTTCTAGTTTCATTCTTCGTAATAGTTGTGAATTTAACTACGGGCTTTCTAACAGCTCCACCCGAACTAATAGATATTGCTAGACTACTTAACGCTAAGAAAACACAAATATTCCTGAAAATAAGGCTACCATATGCTATGCCATTCTTCTTCAGCGGATTGAAGAGTGCAATAACACTTTCAATAGTTGGTGCAGTTATAGGTGAATTTGTAGCGTCAAGTGAAGGCCTAGGATACGTTATTCTCGCAGCAGCTCCACAATTAGATACTGACATAGCTTTCGCAGCGATACTAATGCTTTCAGTAATAGGTTTAGCGCTTTTCGCAACAGTACATGTTCTCGAAAGAATATTTGTGCCGTGGGCTTTCAGAGAAACTAGATAAAAAGCGTAAAATAACACATTTTCTTTTTCGAAGAAAGTAAGCTAAAGTGTTGGAGCTCTCAAATAGGTTATCATGAAGGCAACATATGCTAAAACGGATATTAGCCCATGCGCTATTAGAAAGTACTTTTTCAACTTACCCTTAATTAGGAGACTTAAGGCACCCGTTATCATGGAGAGAGATAGTAGAATAGCTGTTATTGTCGCATCTAAATAATGATAGTCCATGTTCCTTCCTCCTACTAATTTAAATCGCCGGTTTCTCCTAAGTATTTTTAGGAGGAAAAAGTATGGTAACTGTTTATGTTGAAGCACTTAAAATTATAGCTATCGTTTCATTGGTCATTGCAATAGCGTTAGTACTTATTGCTCTACCAAAAATACTTCAATACTTAAGGTATAAGCCGGTAGAAGTAGCAACCGTAACCCCTATGACTAATGGGGGAGCTATTAATGAGACCATGGTGTTGCTACCATACCCTAAACTTAAAGGTAACGTAAGCGTTGAAGAAGCATTACTTATGAGGAGAAGTATTAGAGAATATCTTCCCAAACCCCTAACATTACAGCAATTAGCTCAAATTCTATGGGCTGCTCAGGGAATAACAGAGCTAAACTACAAGTTCAGAACAGCTCCTTCGGCAGGAGCAACATACCCCCTGGAACTCTATGTTGTAATTAAAACAGGTGGAGTTGAGGGTTTAAGGGCTGGAATATACAAGTACGATGTTGAAACGCATACTCTAATGCTTATCAAGGAAGGAGATTTCAGCGATGAATTAGCTAGAGCAGCTCTAGATCAAGATTGGGTTAGAAACGCTCCCGTCAACATAGTTATTGTTGCTGAGTATGAGAGGACAACAAGGTACTACGGTAGTAGAGGATACCAGTATGTTCACATGGAGGTAGGTCATGTAGGTGAAAACATTTACCTACAAGCTGTAGCCCTAAATCTCGGAACAGTTGCTGTAGGAGCATTCTATGATGACCAAGTAGCTGAAATATTAAACTTACCGTCGAACTATAGGCCGCTCTACATAATGCCTGTAGGAGTCATTGCAGGATATGAGAAGCTAAGCCCTGAGGAGCTAATAAGCTTCTACGAGAGGAACAGAGAAGCTAAGGGGTTTAAGAAAACACCTTAAACAGTAAAAGTTAAATGTTTAATGGAGCATTACCCCAATGACAAACATTTAGCGGTATTTGGTGATATCTGAGTGAAAACCATCTCAAAGAACATAGCAATAATAGCTATTTTTGCTTCACTATATGCTACAGCATCTCTCCTAACAGCATATATTCCAACAGGAATATTTTTCATACAGTTCAGACCAGCAATAGCTATCCCTATGGTTGCAGCAGTAATTTATTCACCGCTAACGGCAGGGTTGAGTGCCGCTATCGGAACGTTTATTGCAAGCATTATCCGCTATGGAACACCATTGCTCACAATATTTAGTGGAACACCAGCCAACTTCCTAGGATTCTACACTATGAGCCTCACATATAGGGTTTTAAGGAGAAATAGGGTGAACTGGATTTTAGCATTAATACTGTCGTCTATTGCAGGGCTAATTGTTGGTTCAGTAATTATAGGCTTAGGGTTATGGTTCATAGCTGTACATGTTGCGCCAGGGCTATTACCTAAAGGCTTTGCAAACATAGGTTTCGCATTAACATCATCATTTATACTTGTTTTCGCTCCAGTACCAATAGCATTATTCATTACAGTACTTGTAATTGATGTTCTCAAAAAATCCGGTAAAATAAGCAACATATAGTGGTAGGATATGGTTAAGCTGGTATTCCTAGGTACCGGGGGTTGGATTTCCCCCTTAAATAGAAACTATGTCTCAATAGTTTTACAACCCAGCAATACGAACTCACTATATATTTTAGATTTTGGAGAAGGAGCTTTCAAAAGAATGCAAAAACATAAGGGAATAAAGCCCTCAAATATTAAAGCAGTTTTCATATCCCATATCCACGGGGATCATGCACTTGGCCTTCCGGGGCTTCTAATAAACCTCAGAGCTTACGGCTATGCTGGAGTGCTGAAAATTATTGTTTTAGAAAAATACGTCAAATTCTTAAAATCACTATTTAGAGAAACAGGTGTTAGAGACAAAGTAAAGTATGAAATAATAGGTGTGAAACCTTTCGATAAAGCATTTAGCGATGAAAACATTGAAGCATACACTTATCCTTCAAAACACTCCATGGAGTCTTTAATGTTCAAAATAGTGTTAAAGAAGGAAGGGAGGACTGTTTTTTACAGTAGCGATACATCACCCTTCAAAGAAATCTTAGATTACATTGGAAACTCAGACATACTTATTTATGAAGCAACGTTTCTTGAAGGTTTCGAGGAATACGCTCATGTTAAAGGGCATTCAACAATAATGGATGCATTGAACATCGCTTTAGAACTAAAAATACCTTACCTAATAATTTTCCATGAAAGCTTCATGCTAAATTTACCTAGAAAAATTAGTGTTGGAAATACTGTAGTGCTAATACCTAGTGATGGCGACGAAATAACTATTTAATCTAGGAGCCTCTTCTCTTCCTCAATTTTCTTTATATCTGTGATGTCCTGCACAATCTCTAATGTTCCAAGGTATTCTCCTTTCTCACTCCTAACAGGGAAATACCTTATATGGATAAGCCTCCCTTTCATATTTATCCAAAATTCAGCAACATCTCTTTTACCATTTCTAAACTCTTCAATTATCTTTCTAACTAAATGTACGCTCCTAGGTGGGTGACAGAAGCCTACGGGCCTATTCCATGTTGTTTTCGTCCTTATGAAGAGCCGTTCTTTAGGGACATTGTAGTATCTTAATCTATTGTTTTTATCTACGAAAGTTATTTCGAACGGTAAAGTATTAAGTATTGCATTTATTTCCTCTTTAGACAAATATCCCTCCTTGAGCTCTACGTCTCCGTGTCTAATGCATTGTTTAGCTTCATCCCCTATTTCCTTCAGCTTCCTCTTCATAGCTTCTAACTCCTCAGGTAAAGCTGAAGGTTTAGCCAATTCTCCTCGCAGATACAATATAATGTTTCTTACTTCTTCAGGAAGTTTTCTTAGTTGTTCTTCGGAAATTTCTTCGTCAAGCTCATAGGGATATACAGGCTTAATATGAGGTTTTCATTCCCCTTTAGGAGTTACCTTATAGTGACCTATAATGTCCTCTTCAAGCTTTATCGCTAACCATTCATTATCGGTAAGTAAAACCTTAAGTGTTGGGAATAGTATGTTGTTTTCTCTAAATACCTCATCCACAAGAGCTTTCGATAAATTAAGTAAATGCTCTCTTAAATCCTCCAGATTAGCTTTACCTTCGACGTAATCGTTTAGCAAACCTAGTGCCTCCTTTATTTGATGAACTATCTGGTCTTCTTTCGTCCAAAGAACTCTAGGAATAGCTGTAATTCCCTTTCTCTTTAAATACGGGAATATGAGCATTTGCAATTTCATGAAATGTTTCTTAATAGATAGAAGCTCTAATAGTATTTTACGAAGTTCATCAATCGCTTCTTGTCTTTTCTGCTGTAGTGCGTTTGCGTAAAGTGTTAACTTTTCTGAATCAATAACTATTTCATTGTTTTCCTCAAGCAATGTATGTAGTGGGTGTCCTGGAGGTATTTTAAGTAATTCCTTATCTTTAACAATGAGATCTCTAAAGAGATCAACATGGATTTTGCAAACAGCTGCAATATCGAATGGCGAAATACCCTCCTTCATGAGCTCCTGTTCGACTAACGCTATTTCCCATGGTTTAATAGATGAAAGTATCTTCTTTAACTCCGGCTTAAACTCATTAGCACTTGCTCCTCTATGTATTTTCCTTAAAATGCTCTTCAATTTCTCTAGTGTCCCCTTTTTAAGCATTAAATGCTTGTTCATTCCAAACTACCTATATGACACACGTCATATTTGTAAATGTAGAAACGTATTAATTAATTTTTCCCTCATAGAACTAAATGTATGAGCTAAAGAGCTTAGGGCAAATACTGCATTTCCTTAAATTAATTGTTTTATCTAGTTTAGAGTGGAAACTACATACATTCCTTTAGCAAGCATTTTGAAAATAACTTTACTTAATTCAATATGTAATGTGTATTCGTCAAGTTTTCTTTCAGCTATCTGTTTAGCTATTTTCCTTAAATCATACTCTATTTCATCGAATTTAGAGACATCTAGAAATGCTCCTCGATTTCTTACGACATATCTTGAAACGGCTGATTGAGTTATTCCGAGCAGCTTAGCTATTTCTATTTGGTTAAGCCCTATGTTGTGGTAGAGTATTTCAACTAGTCTCCTTCTGATTGCTGGGTAAACATATCTATTCATTAGCTCGTATATTGTAATTCTCATAGTTTACATTATGACATGCGACATATATTTACTTTTTGCTTCTCTCACGCAAAATACTTTTCATAATTATTTTCAGTTGGATGTCTGATGTCCCTTCAGCAGGCTCTAGCGCTAATATGTGCAAGTACTTACGGATTATGTCGGTTGTTTTTAAGAAGGCATATCCACCAAATACTTTAATTAAAGATTCAATTGCTCTACATGAGTGATCTACTGAAATGTACTTGGCAACACTAGTATTAATCCACGTTAACATGTTTTCACTAGCTATTTTAGTTATATAGGATTTTGCAACACTAAGCTTAGCATATGCATCAGCAATTCTCTGCTCTATGATTTCCCTTTCTATTAAAGGAACTCCGTTAACTAATCTTTTACTAGCCCAATCTATTGCATAATCAAGGACTTCTAAACCTAGAGAAACTGCAAGAGCTGAAACAAGAATTCTACCGTAAACTAGTCCTTCAAGAGCTTTAACGTAAGATTCTTTCCCCTCACGAAACATTTGTTTTGACTCCGCATTTTTAAATACGACCTTAGATATACCTGATTTTTCATAAACTAATAGTGGAAGTTCTTCTGTAACTACATTCCTATTTCTCCTAACAAGCAATAGCACATGTTCTTCCGTCTTCTTCTGAGCAAGGACAAGAAAGTGCGTTGCAAAAGCACCATTAGTAACAAAATATTTTGTTCCAGAAACTCTTCCGAATTCGTCAACTACTGTTTCAAGAGTTTTTAATGAGGAACCACCTTTAGGTTCAGTAAATGCTGTAGCTAATACTGTATTTTCATCGAAACCCGTAGGGGAAAGTGTTTTCGCTGAGATACAGTGTCCTATAAAGCTAAGTTTCATATCTGGAGAAGCTTTACTTTCAAATATTAAGCTAACTGCTTCTTTAGGGCTTAAACATTTACTAGAGTTTTTGAGAATAAATTTTACTACGTTATCGTAGTTCATTGTTTAGTTAACCTCCCGCTAAGTATTTGCTCTACTATTTCAGAAAATCCTGCTCCACTAGGTTTTGAAGCAACATACTTAGCTATTTTCTTGAGTTCAGGGTCAGCGTTTGAAACGGTTGCCGGAAATCCTACGGTCTCCAGAAGCTCAACATCATTTAAGCCATCCCCTACGCCTAGAATCTCACCTAAAGATACTCCTAGAAGCTTCGATGCGAACTTAAGACCTTCTGCTTTACCACATGATTTAGGAACTAAGTGGATAGCAAAACCACTAAATAAAACTTTAATACTCATTATTCCTCTTTCATGTAGTATCTCATTTATCTTTGATATAATGAACCCAGAGTTTTTAGAGTGTTCTTTACATATGTCAAGTGCGTAATCTATTTCTCGATAGCTATTTTGCCATGAGTAAATAACGTAGTCTTTAAGTTCTTTATAAACAATTTCGGCAGCATTTCTTGCTGTTTCTCTTGTGACATAGTATTTCCTACCTTTATAGAAAATAACGCATCCATTCTCTCCAAGCACAGGTCCTGATGTTCCAATGTATCTCGATAAACCTACAACTATGGGTAAAGCATTTCCGGAAATTAAAATCACAGGGATCCCATGTTCTTCAAGAAGCCTTATCGCCTTAATGGCTTCAATTGCAAGTTTATAGTTATTTCTACTGACAGTTAATGTTCCGTCTATGTCTGTTGCCACAGCCTTAATCATTTTTCATCGTTTAACCGTATTTTTCAGACCAGGATACAAGTATTGCGGCTGAAGCCATAGCTACTGTTGCTTCGAAAAGTCTGAGAAAAGCAACTGCTTGTATGATCTCGGAAAGTATGAGAATAACTAGGGGAAGTATGACAGCTGTGAGGGGGGCAAGCATAAGTGCTTTCTGAATCTTGTATTCTCCACCAAACTTTATTCCTAGGGCGAAGCCCAGTATTGCTCCTGCGAGTGCAAGGAATACCATGCCCATGTAAGTATCACCTCATAATCTCGTTGTTTCCGGTAAACTACTTCGGCCATGGAATGTTTTAAAAGTCTTAAGGGGTAAAGATACCTAGTACCACCGTATATACGCTAGTATATTTCAGGGTAAGGTATAGAACCCCGTAATATCGGGGAAAACACCCTAACCCTTCTCAATATCCCACATTATAATTTTAACTGCATCGGTAATCTCTTTTACAAGGTTCCCTATGCTATTATGTGCTTTTTCAACAAGCTTCTCTAAGCCATGTTTTTAGCATAAGACTATTCAATAAATGAAGATACTTTGGGTTTTTCGGATACTTGAGCTACTTGATGTTACTCTGGTTCTATAATCACTATTACTTTGACTTTTCTTCCATGAAACTGTTTGAGTTTTTCTTGATATTTCTTCGGCGGGTAAATGACGTAGCGGTTTCCAGCGAACCTGATTATTTTCGCCTCGAAATTGTAGATTGTGCTCATACTCACACCAAGTTATTAGGTGAAAACGAATATTTATAGATTTGTTCACAGAAACTTATTATCGGTGGTTAGGGGGATGAGGGTTTTAGCGACCGCGAAGGTTAAGGCGGTCGTCCCCAACCCTGGCCATAAGTATAGGTTAATTAAGTTCCTGAAAGCATACCGTGACTGGACACAGTATGTGGTTAATGAAATATGGGAGCTAGACCATGTACCTTCATTGAAGGAGCTACACCATAGATTCTACAGGCTACTGAGAGAGAAGGGGTTCAGGGCGCACCATTGCCATAAGATTGAGCGTAGAGCGAGGGAGGTTGTTAAAGCAGTTAAGAAGAACAACGGTAGCAAGCCTGTTCTCAGAAAGCTAACGGCTAGGCTAGACTACCAAGACTACAGACTAAACGTAAACAGTAAAATATTGGAAGTAGCTGTTCTCAATAATGAATGGGTAGAGCTGAAACTTCTGTGGTACAAACATCTAGACAAATACTTTAACTGTGAGTGGAAGCTAAAGGAAATACTAGTAAGCTACCGTGGAAGTGAAGTATGGGTTTACTTTACATTCGAAAAAGAAGTAGTAGTTAAACAGCCTAAGGCAATTATGGGCGTTGACATTAACTTCGGCAACATAACCTACACCATAATAGATACGAGCGGTAAGCTCATAACAATGGGTACTATTCCTTTCAACGGGTTAAGGAGAGCCCTAGCTCACAAGATCATCGCTGAGAAAATACAGAGAAGATATTCGAAGAAATGGAGGTATGTTAAAGGAATAAGGGAGGCTATTAGAAAAACATGGACGTAGAGCAAGGAACATCCTGAATGATTCATGCCATTATGTATCGAGGAGAATAGTAAATATAGCGAGGGAGTATGATGCGTTAATAGTTTTGGAGGACTTAAGCAAACTTAAGACTAAAGTTAGCGGGTCTAAGAGGTTTAATAAAAGGCTTTCACTGTGGGCATATCATAGAATACATTCCTTCATACACTATAAAGCATTGGCGAAAGAGTTAAACGTGGCTTACGTTAATCCCAGAAGAACCTCTAAGACATCACCATTAGGAGGAAAGCTAACATTCATTAATTACAAATGGGCAAAACTACCTAACGGGCATATTGTAACAAGGGATATTGTTGCTTCATGGAATCTAGCTCTTAGGGGTCTTAAGCTTCTAACCCGAGATGTGGGGTCTCGTGGTTCCATGGAGACCCTGAAAGCCCCCGAAGGAGATGAAGCCCCGAACCCAATGAGGGGGAGGTCCGTGCCCGAACTGATATTAAGTATCCCGAGTAGCTGAAGTTCCTAAGCTAACGGGCATGGGCAACCACTCAAGCAGCCTCATGTTCAAGTAGGATATGAAAACATCTCCGAAAACCTGTTCAACAGTGTACTCTGAAACCCTATCTCCTGCTTCAGCGATTTCAAGCTCAAATAATGTTGCTTCTTTAGAAGCCCTTTCAGCTACAACATCCGCTCTACCATACTCTTCCCTTTCAATATGTGTTCTAAGTCTCCTAAGATAGCACAGTGCTTTGGAATAGTATCTTTCGAAAAGATCCTTTGAAACATCATCAATACTT
>Ga0180301_10001656_pt1 | contig 17485 bp, 16 predicted proteins | sample GuaBasSediGuay16_FD_121797 | JGI IMG/M metagenome (GOLD analysis project Ga0180301, IMG submission 121797) | Subseafloor sediment microbial communities from Guaymas Basin, Gulf of California, Mexico - Guay16, Core 4569-2, 12-15 cm | ecosystem: Environmental > Aquatic > Marine > Hydrothermal... | reverse complement strand
GTTGTAGAGGACGCTGCGGATGTGCTTGAGGAAATTGGGGTATCTTTTTCAGATATAAAAATATCATCTTTTGACAATCAGCTATCCTTTGAGGAGAAAATTGTGCTTGATGAGCTTACAGCAAAGCCTTCTCATATAGATGAACTAATTAAAAAAACCGGTTTGCCGGTAGGCAAAATTGCTGACATTTTGATAAAACTTCAGTTGAAAGGTATGGTTAAAGAACTGCCAGGAAAATTTTTTATTAAAGAGGTGTAAATGAGAAAAAAAGAGCCAGAAAATCTTGTTATAGTGGAATCTCCTGCTAAAGCCAAGACAATAAATAAGTTTCTTGGTCCAAATTATAAAGTAGAGTCCTGTCTTGGCCATATTAAGGATTTGCCAAAAAACAGTTTGGGTGTGGATATAAATAATGGTTTCAAGCCAACTTATGTTTTGATTCCCGGAAAAAAGAAAGTGGTGGAGAAGCTGAAAAAACTCAGTAGTAAAGCAGATAAAATTTTTCTTGCAACTGATATGGATAGAGAGGGAGAGGCTATCTCATGGCATCTTTCTCAGGAATTAGACCACAAAAACAAATTTCGCATAGTTTTTAACCAGATCACAAAAGAGGCTTTGCAGGAAGCCGTAAAAAATCCTGGTCAAATAGATAAAAATAAGGTAGATGCCCAGCAGGGGAGACGCATCCTTGATAGGTTGGTGGGATACAAGCTTTCACCACTTCTTTGGGATAAGGTAAAAGGAGGACTTTCTGCAGGAAGAGTTCAGTCAGTAGCAGTGAGACTTCTCTGTGAGAGAGAGGAGGAAATTGAAAAATTTGTTCCTGAGGAAAGATGGAATATAGGAGCTGTTTTTAAAGGCAAAAAGGGAAAGATAGAGGCTTTACTTTACCAGATTAACGGTAAAAAAAGAGAGATTAAAGATGAGAGAACCTTAAGAAAGTTAGTGGAAAAAATAGTCCAGGCAAATTATAAGGTTTTAAGAGTAACAAAGGCTCAAATTAAAAAATCTCCTTATCCACCCTTTACCACCAGCACTCTACAACAAACAGCAAGTTCTGTTTTGAGATTTTCCCCGGCCAGAACAATGAAAATAGCTCAAGACCTTTATGAAGGGCAGGATATAGGAAGTAATGAAAGAGTGGGGTTGATAACTTACATGCGTACAGATTCAACTCGTATAGCAAAAGAAGCTCAACTTTCTGCCAGAAAGTGGATAAAGGATAACATGGGTAAGGATTTTATTCCACCAAGGATACGAGAGTATAAAAACAAAAAAACCTCACAGGATGCTCATGAGGCTATAAGACCGACAAGGGTTGAGCTTACTCCAGAAAAAGTTAAAAATTACCTTTCCCCTGACCACTACAAACTTTACAATCTTATCTGGCGCAGGTTTGTTGCCTCTCAAATGGCAGATGCTTTGATAGATAGGGTAACTATCAAAATTGAGGGTGATTTCGGAGGAGAAAAATACAAATTCAAAGCTGAGAGTAAAAGATTAAAATTTGCCGGATTTTTGAAAGTTTATGAGGAAGAAAAAGAAAAAAGTAAGAAAATGCTTTCTTTGCAGGAGGGAGAAAATTTAAAGCTGGAGAAAGTAATTTCAAAGCAGACTTTTACTCAACCTCCTCCTCGTTACACCGAGGCTACTTTAATAAAAGCCCTGGAAGAAAAGGGAATAGGAAGGCCAAGCACTTATGCTCCAATTATATCCACCATTCAGCAAAGAGGATATGTAAGATGGGTAAGAGGCAGACTTTTTCCTACACCTCTTGCTCGAATTGTCAATACTCTTTTGATAGAAAGTTTTCCCACTCTAATAGATGTGGACTTTACTGCTAAAATGGAGGAAGGACTTGATGAGATTGAACAGGGAAAGGAAAAGTGGACAAACCTTGTAAGAGATTTTTATGAGAGATTTCAAAAGGACCTTGAGAGAGCCCAGGCTCGGATGAAAAACATAAGGGAGGAAGGACTTAGGACAAGTTCTTTAAGATGTGAGAAATGTGGCAGAGAGATGGTGGTCAAGGTAGGAAGGTTTGGAGAGTTTCTTGCCTGTTCAGGTTATCCTCAGTGTAAAAATACAAAGCCACTTGATCAAAGAATAGGTATGAGGTGTCCTTTATCTGGATGTGATGGAGAGATTATAGAAAAAATAACAAAAAAGGGTAAAAGTTTTTATACCTGCACAAATTACCCTCGATGTAAGTTCATTTCCTGGGAGGAACCGGTAGACGAAATGTGCCCTTATTGCGGTTTTACCTATATTGTAAGAAAAAATGGGGGGTTTAAGTGCCCTAAATGTGGGGAAAATATAAAAACCACTGTGAAAAAAGAAGAAAGGATTGAGGGAATAGTTCATGAAATAATTAAGTTGAGGAGGCCAGGGTTTGCAACAGATAATTTCTGATTTTTTAAACTACTTAAAAGAGGAGAAAAACCTTTCTTTGTTCACAGTTAAAGGATATATTTCAGATATAAAGGATTTTTTTAAATTTCTGCAGAAGAAAAAGAGGAAAATAGAGGAAATTGATTATTTTCTCCTGAGAGAATATCTGAGATTATTGATGGGAGAAGGCAAAAAAAGCTCTACTGTGGCAAGAAAAGTCTCCTCTTTGCGATGTTTTTTTGACTTTCTTAAAAAGAGAAAACTACTTGAAGATTTCTCAGTTTCTGTTTTGCGTTGTCCGAAGATAAGAAGAAAGATACCCTCATTTTTAACTGAAAAGGAAATGGAGGAAGTACTTGATGGAGTTCGGGGAGAAGGGTTTTTTTTCTGGAGAGATAAAGCTATGCTGGAGCTTGCCTATGCGACAGGTATGAGAGTATCAGAACTTGTTGGGCTTGAAGTAAACGATATTGATTTTTATGCAGAGATAGTTAAAGTTAAAGGTAAAAGAGATAAGGAGAGACTTGTTCCGGTGGGAAAATACGCTCTTTCTGCAATAAAAGAGTATCTTAGATGGAGAAGAGAAAAAGTTTCTCCAGATGAAAGAGCTCTTTTTGTTAATAGATTTGGAGAGAAAATTTCTGATAGATCCGTGAGAAAGAGATTAAAGATGTACATTGATAGGGTAGGGATTGAAAAAAACGTTACTCCCCACACGCTAAGGCACTCTTTTGCCACTCATCTTCTTAATCGAGGGGCTGACCTTAGAGTAGTTCAGGAACTTCTCGGACATGAAAGACTTTCCACTACTCAGGTTTATACACATATAACTCCTTCACGTCTTAAAAAAGTTTATTTAAGATCGCATCCTCGTGCTTAGGATATAAAAAAGAGGGGAGCAGCTTTGTTTAAGGGAACAACTATTCTGGCAGTTAGAAAGGGTAATAAAGTAGCTCTGGGAGGAGACGGACAGATAACTTTTGAAAATATGATAATGAAGCAAAGAGCAAACAAGGTGAGGAAACTTTACAGAGGAAAGGTTCTTGCAGGATTTGCGGGAGCAGTAGCAGATGCTCTCACTCTTTTTGAGAAATTTGAGAAGAAGATAGAACAATACCAGGGAAATCTTCAGAGAGGGGCTTTAGAGCTTGCTAAAGAATGGAGACAGGATAAAGTTTTAAGAAGACTTGAGGCTTTAATGATAGTTGCAGATAAAGAAAAAACACTTTTAATTTCAGGAAGTGGTGATGTAATTGAGCCAGATGAAGACGTAATTGCTATTGGTTCGGGAGCAGGTTATGCTCAAGCTGCTGCTAAAGCTCTGCGAGAAAATACAGATTATGAACCGCGTAAAATTGTAGAGATATCCATAAACATTGCTGCTTCCATTTGTGTTTATACAAACAACAATATAATAGTGGAAGAACTTTAAAGGTGAAGCTATGAAAGAACAATATTTGACACCCTCAGCTATTGTGAGGGAACTTGATAAATATATAATTGGTCAACATAAAGCCAAAGTAGCAGTTGCCATAGCCTTGCGTAACCGCTGGCGAAGGCAAAAACTTCCTGAGGATATGAGAGATGAGGTTGCTCCTAAAAATATAATTATGATAGGCCCTACAGGAGTGGGTAAAACAGAAATTGCGCGAAGATTAGCTCAGCTTGCTGAGGCTCCTTTTATAAAAGTGGAGGCAAGCAAGTATACAGAAGTCGGTTATGTGGGAAGAGATGTTGAATCAATGGTAAGGGATCTTGTTAACACTGCGGTGCACATGGTTAAAATGGAAATGATGCAGAAAGTGAGAGAAAAAGCAGAGCAACTTGTGGAGGAGAAAATACTGGATATATTGCTCCCCTTACCTCAAAGAGAGGCAGAGGATGTTCAGGAGAAGGAAAAAATAAGAAGGTCCGAGATTACAAGAGAAGTTTTAAGGGAAAAACTCAGAAAAGGAGAGCTTGAAGAAAGGCTAATAGAGATTAAAGCCAGGGATAAATTCACGCCTGTTATAGAGATATTCAGCCCTCTTGGTGTGGAACAAATGGGGATGAGTTTTCAGGATCTTCTCGGAGAAGTTGTTCCTTTAAGATCAAAATCAAAAAAGGTTCCCATTAGAGAGGCAAGAAGGGTACTTCTGGAAGAGGAGTCGCAGAAGTTAATTGATAAGGATAAGATGATAGAGGAGGCTATATGGAGGGTTGAAAATTCCGGAATAATATTTATTGATGAAATAGATAAAATTGTAAATACAGGAGGAACTGAGAGAGCTGATGTTTCAAGAGAAGGAGTTCAAAGGGATCTTCTCCCCATAGTTGAAGGAACAACGGTAGCTACAAGATATGGTGCTGTGAAGACTGACCATATTTTATTTATTGCGGCAGGAGCCTTTCATGGTTCTTCTCCTGCTGACCTTATACCTGAACTTCAGGGAAGGTTTCCTATTAGAGTTGAGCTTGACAGGTTAACCGAGAGCGACTTTGAGCGGATATTGACAGAGCCCAAAAATGCTTTAATAAAGCAATATCAGGCTCTTTTAAAGACAGAAGGAGTTGAGCTTGTGTTCACTCCGGATGCTGTAAAAGAAATTGCCTCCCTTGCCTATCTTGTAAACGAGCAAACGCAGGATATTGGTGCAAGAAGACTTCATACAGTGATGGAAAAGCTTTTAGAAGAGGTGTCTTTTAAAGCGCCAGAGCTAAAAGGAAAGTCCTTTACAATTACAGCAAAATATGTAAAAGAAAAATTAGAAGATATAGCCCAGAAGGAAAATCTGTCAAGATACATACTTTAGTATAAAATTGAAAAGGAGAGGGGATGTGTAAATTCGGTGAAAAGAAAGGCTTCACTTTGATTGAACTTCTGATGGTTGTTACAATTATTGCCATCCTTATAGGTATTGCTGTTCCTAATTTTACAGGGGCCTTGACAAGAGCTAAGATAGCAAGAGCCTTTGCTGACATGCGAAGTCTGGGCAATGCGGTAGAGATGTACTGGATTGACAATGGGAGCTATCCTGATTCAAGCAGCGATCTTGTAACACCGGGGTTGGTTTATATTACAACTATCCCCCAGGACCCTTTTAATATTAGTAAATCAAGGAGTATTGAGGAAGGAGCGCTGATAGAGGGAGGGTTTGGATACTATACAAGTGGCGATAGTGCCTGGCTTCTTGTTTCCAATGGTCCTGATATGTCTCCTGATATTACATCAGAAGATATAGACTGGACAAAGAAGATGGTTGGTCAGCTTGGTGGATGGGAAGGAGCAAAAACAGGTTATGGCTGCAACTGGTATGACCCTTCCTCTGGAATAAACACCACGGGTGATCTTGGAGTTTGTGGACCTTAGAGAAACTAAACAAAAATAGAAGTTAGGGAGAAACTAATGTGTGGTATTGTTGGATATACGGGTTTCAGGAGTTGTTCTGATATCTTATTAAAAGGGCTTAAGTGTCTTGAATACAGAGGTTATGATAGCTGGGGCTTTACTTTCGTGGTGGGGAAGGAACTTTTTACCATAAAAAAGGCAGGAAAGATATCTGAGGCAGAAAATATTATAAATAAGTTTCCAGAGGAAAGTTTTTCCGGGATTGGTCACACCCGCTGGGCAACTCACGGTTCTCCTAATGATATAAATGCTCACCCTCACCTTGACTGCAAGGAAAAGATTGCTATCTGCCACAATGGAATAATTGAGAATTATGGGGAGCTCAAAAAGTGGCTTCAAAAAAGAGGACATATATTTAAAAGTGAGACGGACACGGAGGTTATAGCCCATCTTCTGGAGGAGTTTTACCAGGGTGATATGCTCTCTGCTATTAAAAAGGCTATGTTGAAACTTGTTGGAGCCTTCGGTCTTGCCATTATCTCAGGTTATGAACCAGATACTTTATATGGTGCAAGAAGAGGAAGTCCACTTGTTGTTGGTATAGGTGATAGGGAGATGTTTTTATCATCTGATGTCAATGCACTTGTCACCCACACAAGAAAGGTGGTTTATCTTGATGATGATGAGATAGTAAAGCTTACACCCACCTCCTTTAAAATTTGCAGCCTGGATAAGGATAAAAAGGAGAAGAAGATACACACAGTTCCCTTTGATGCAACATCTATTGAGAAAGGTGGATTTTCTCATTTTATGTTAAAGGAGATATTTGAGCAACCCGAATCTTTGCACAATGCCTTCAGAGGGAGAATGGACTACGAGAGAGCGACTGTAAAACTTGGTGGACTTGAACTTACAGAATCAGAGCTTTTATCAATTAAAAGGATAAAACTTCTGGGTTGCGGGACATCCTGGCATGCAGCTCTCGTGGGGAAGTATCTTTTTGAAGAGCTTGCCCGTATTCCTTCTGAGGTTGACTACTCTTCTGAATTTAGGTACAGAGATCCCATCTTATCTGAGGATGACCTTGTTATTGCAATTTCTCAGTCAGGCGAGACAGCAGATACTCTTGCTGCAGTGAGAGAGGCAAAAAGAAAAGGAGCGAAGGTTCTTGGAATATGTAATGTTGTTGGAAGTTCAATAGCAAGAGAATGTGGAAGAGGTGTTTATCTTCATGCAGGACCTGAGATAGGGGTTGCCTCTACCAAAGCCTTTACCTCTCAACTTCTTGTCTTAACCCTCCTTGCTATTTTATTTGCAAGGTTAAAAGGAATGCCAAGAAGAGATGCTCTTATTGCCCTAAATGCAATTGAGGCTTTACCCTCTCTTGCAGAAAGGGTTCTGAAAAAAGCAAAAAAGATAGAGGATCTTGCAAATTCTCTTTATACCTACAAAAATTTCCTTTATGTAGGAAGAGGATACCAGTATCCAATTGCGCTTGAGGGAGCTCTAAAGCTTAAGGAAATATCCTATATCCACGCAGAGGGAATTCCAGCAGCAGAGCTAAAACATGGACCTATTGCTCTTGTTGATGAAAATATGCCAACAGTTGTCCTTGCAACAGAAAGCCACATACTTGATAAGGTTAAATCAAATGTGGCTGAGATAAAAGCAAGAAAAGGGAGGATAATCTCAATAGTCACAGAGGCAAACCATGAGATGGATGATTTAAGTGACTTTAAGTTCAGTGTTCCCCCAACACCTCATTATCTTGCACCGATACTGTCTGTTATCCCTCTGCAGCTTCTTGCTTACTATGTTGCTGTCTTAAGGGGATGTGATGTGGACAAGCCAAGAAATCTTGCAAAAAGCGTAACGGTGGAGTAGGTAAAATGCAAGTTATAATTTTTGAAGACCACCTGGCAGGAGAGCTAAGACCTGTAACTTTAACAAGAAGTGCATTTGGAATAAGCCTTTGTGGAACAAATCTTTATGAACTTGTCAGAAGGAAGGGATTGAAAATATCATATATTGTCCGGGAGTACCTAAAAGATATGTGTAGTCAGGATTTCCTCAATTTTCCCCTGGAAGATGAAAGTCTTCTATTTATAAATGCATGTTTTCCACCTGTATCAAGTATCCTTGATAAGATTCTTAAATTAACAGAAGAAAAAAAGCCCTTTGTTGCCCAAAGAGATTCAAGGATTATCTTCGCCTTTTTTCCTACCCTTAAGATTGACTTAAAGAAACTTGACCGGAAATCTCTAACCAGTTTTTTGCTTGAACAGGATTACAGTTTCCTGGAAGAAAAATTTCCTCTCATTAACTATCCTTTTGAAATTATTAAATACAACCAGATTTATTTTCAAGAAAACTTAGAAGAACTCAAGAAGGATTTCAAGGAAATCTCAGAGGGAGTTTTCGTAGGTAAAAATGTGGAAATTCACCCCACAGTATGCATGGACACAGAAGATGGTTATATAATAGTGGATGACAACACGAAAATAGGCCCTTTTGCTTATTTGAAAGGACCCATTTATATTGGTAAAAACTGCAAGATTATTGAAAGAACAAGTATAAAAGAAGCCTGCCATATAAGTCATCACTGCAAAGTTGGTGGAGAAGTGGAATGTTCAATTATAGAACCTTATTCCAATAAGCAACATCATGGCTTTTTAGGTCACAGCTGGGTTGGAAGCTGGGTAAATATGGGAGCAGGAACATCCATTTCCAATCTCAAAAACACGTATGGAGAGGTAGCTGTGATATATCAGGATAAAAAAATCCCAACAGGTATGCAATTTTTAGGATGTATAATTGGTGACTACTCCAAAACTGCCATAAATACAAGCATTTTCACAGGTAAGATTATAGGTGTTGCAAGTTATCTTTATGGTTTTATAACTACCAATGTTCCGAGTTTTTGCAATTATGCCCGTAGTTTTGGCCAGATAACAGAGCATCATCTCTCTTCCGTGGTTAAGACTCAAAAGAGGATGTTTGAAAGGCGCAATGTAACTCAAACTCAAATCCATATAAAGCTTTTAGAGGATGTTTACAACCTGACAAAAGACGAGAGGATTATGTCCGGGGAAAGTCTTTCTCTCTAATTTTTTAATTTGACGCGAAGGAAATTTCTGCTATTTATATGTAGAAATATAGCAAAAGGGGTGAAAAAAATATGCAGGTAACAACAGAAAGTTTTTATGCTACAGGAAGAAGAAAAGAAGCGGTTGCTAAAGTATGGATGAAAGCAGGCAAAGGAGAGATAATAGTTAATGATCGTGACTTTAGGGATTACTTTGTTAGAGAAACTTACAGAAGAGTAATCCGTCAACCTCTTGAGCTTGTGGATTTTATAGGAAGATTTGATGTTATAGCTCAGGTTAAGGGAGGGGGACTAACAGGACAGGCTGAGGCTATAAGGCTGGGAATAGCAAGAGTTATATCTAAAATTAATCCTGAGCTAAGAAAGACTTTGAAAAAGGCCGGTCTTCTTACACGTGATCCGAGAATGAAAGAAAGAAAAAAACCTGGATTAAGAGGTGCGAGGGCAAAACCTCAAACTTCCAAGCGATAAAAAGGTTCTTATATGGGATGGTTTCAAAAAACTTACAACAGGATTAAAAAAGGAAAGAAAAAAATAGAGGTTCCTGATGGCCTCTGGACAAAGTGTAGTGAATGCGGGGAAATAATCTACAACAAAACTCTGGATGAAAACCTTTACGTTTGCCCCAAGTGCCATTACCATTTTTATATTGGTGCTCGTAAGAGACTGGAAATAACACTGGATGAGGGAAGCTTTATAGAGTATAATTCTACTGTCTCCACGAATAATCCACTTGGCTTTCCCGGATATGAAGAGAAGTTAAAGAAAAGCAAAGAGGCAACGGGTCTTGATGAGGCTATAATTATAGGTGAGGGTAAAATAGAGGGCAGGAAGGTTGCAATAGGAGTAACTGACTTTGGGTTTATGGGCGGTAGTATGGGCTTCGTGATGGGAGAGAGAATATCCTTTCTGGCAGATAAGGCTTCAGAAAAAAACCTTCCACTTATTATTATCTCTGGTTCAGGTGGTGGAGCTCGAATGCATGAAGGAGTTATTTCTCTGATGCAAATGGCAAAGGTGGCTCTCGCTATAGGCGAGTTCAAAGAAAAAGGAGGTTTATACATATCTGTTTTGACCAATCCCACTATGGGAGGAGCAATGGCAAGTTTTGGTAGTATAGGAGATATAATAATTGCAGAACCAGGGGCTCTTCTTGGATTTGCTGGTCCTCGAGTGGTAAAACAAACTATTAAACAACAGATGCCTAAGGGATTTCAGCGATCTGAGTCTCTTCTTAAACACGGAATGATTGATATGGTAGTTGAAAGAGCCAGTATAAGACCCACCTTGAGGAAAATTATAGATTTACTTGTTTATTAATAATAAACAAATGTGGCAACAAAAAGGGAAAAGGGAGAATTTTTTTGAAAAATATTAAGTTCCTTGAAATAGACCTATGAGAAGGAAAAGTAAGGTAGTTAAGGTCGGAGAGGTGGAGATAGGTGGAAGTTCTCTGCCAGTGGTGCAGGGAATGGCAAAAACAGACCCTCTTGATGTAGAGAATATAATTGATGAGATAAAAGCTCTTCAAAAAGAGGGAGCAAAACTTGTCAGGATAGCTGTCCCTAATATCAAAGCAGCAAGAAACATATCTTTTATTCGAGAAAAAGTTAATCTTCCCCTTGTTGCTGATGTTCACTTTAATTATAGATTAGCTCTTGAAGCCATAGATAGAGGAATAGACAAGGTCAGAATTAATCCTGGAAATTTAAGTTTTAAAGAAATAGCACTGATAGCGAAAAAAGCAAAGGAAAACAGAATACCTCTTCGTGTAGGAGTTAATTCTGGTTCTCTTCCTAAGGAGCTGATTAAAAAAATATCCAACTTTAAGGGTAAAAAAGAGGAAAGAATTCGCGTTATAGCAGAAGGAATGGTTGATACTGCTTTAAATTGTATAAGAATGCTTGAAGATGAGGGTTTTGAAGACATAGTTGTTTCTCTTAAATCTTCCGAGATTCCTGTTACTATTTTATCCAATAAAATTATTGCTGAAAAAATTCCTTATCCTATTCACCTGGGAATTACCGCTACAGGGCCTCCTCCTGAAGGAATTATCAAATCGGCTATAGGAATTGGTGCACTTCTCAGCGAGGGGATTGGAGATACTATTAGAGTTTCTCTTACCGGCACTTCTGTAGAAGAGGTGAGAATAGCCTATAAGATACTAAAACATCTAAATATCATAGATTCTGGTCCTGTCATTATAACCTGTCCCACTTGTGGAAGATGCAGAGGAGATGTGGAAGTTATCGCACAGGAGCTCCTCAAAGTCGTAGAAGAGATTCACTTCCCAATTAAAATAGCTGTTATGGGGTGCGAGGTGAATGGCCCGGGCGAGGCTATGGAAGCTGACATTGGTATAGCATGTACAAAACAGGGAGGAGTTTTGTTTAAAAAAGGGAGGCTTTTAAATAAAGTAAAAAAAGACAGAATCCTTGAGGCTTTAGTAAGAGAAATTAATCAGGTGGAGAAAGAGTTAAAAGAGAATTTAAAATGACAAAATACATTTTTGTAACAGGGGGAGTTTTATCTTCGCTTGGAAAGGGTGTGGCTGCAGCTTCTATTGGAACTCTTCTTAAAAGCAGGGGATTTGAGGTAAGCATGTTGAAATTTGACCCTTATATAAATGTTGACCCTGGTACTATGAATCCTTACCAGCATGGAGAGGTTTTTGTGACAAAAGATGGTGCTGAAACTGACCTTGACCTGGGGCATTATGAAAGATTTGTGGGAATTGATTTTTCTTCTTATAACAATGTTACAGCCGGACAGATTTATAGTGCGGTGATAGAAAAAGAAAGAAGGGGAGATTATTTGGGAAGGACTATCCAGGTAATTCCTCACATAACCGATGAAATCCAGAGTAGAATAGTAAAGGTTGCAGAAAAAGATAGAGCAGAAGTGGTTATAGTTGAGGTAGGAGGAACTGTTGGAGATATTGAATCTTTGCCTTTTCTGGAGGCTATAAGACAATTTGGACTGAAGAAAGGAAAAGAAAACACCCTCTTTATTCATCTTACTCTTCTTCCCTATATTCCCACCGCAGGTGAGCTCAAAACAAAGCCAACTCAACACAGTGTAGGAAGGCTCAGGGAGATAGGTATTCAACCTGATTTTATTCTTTGCCGAACACAGATTCCTTTAACTATGGAGGCAAGGAAGAAAATTTCCCTTTTTTGTAATGTAGAAGAGGAGAACGTTATTCAAGCTATTGATGTTGATAATATATATGAAATCCCTCTAAGGTTTGAAAAGGAAGGGCTGACCAATAAAATTATGAAAAAATTGGGTTTGAAAAACAAAAAAGAGGACTTAAAAGAATGGGCAAAGTGGGTACTTAAAGTAAATAAAGCTAAAAAGAAGGTAAAAATAGCCATAGTTGGAAAGTATGTAAAGATGAAAGATGCATACAAGAGTATAATCGAAGCTTTCACACACGCAGGAGCTGCCAATGATGGAAAAGTTTTGCTTGAATGGATAGAAGCAGAGGAGATAAATGAAGAAGCGGAAAAAATGTTGTCTTCATTTCAGGGGATACTTGTTCCAGGGGGGTTTGGTTTAAGAGGGATAGAAGGAAAAATAAGAGCTATCAGGTTTGCCAGAGAAAATGGTATTCCTTTTTTAGGAATATGCCTTGGCATGCATTGTTCAACAATTGAATTTGCTCGAAATGTTGCCAACCTTGAAGGTGCAAATTCTACAGAGTTTGATCCAGATACACCTTATCCTGTAATTGATCTTCTCCCTGAACAGAAAAAGGTTAAAAAGAAAGGGGGGACAATGAGACTTGGTGAATATGAGTGTAGATTAAAGGAGGGAACTCTCAGTAGAAAAGCCTACGGAAAACCCCTTATATACGAAAGACACAGACACAGATACGAATTTAACAATGACTACAGACAAATTCTGGAAAAAGCAGGTTTGAGGATAGCGGGTATCTATCCTGAGAAAGATCTTGTGGAAATAATCGAAATACCGGATCATCCCTGGTTTGTAGCTACTCAGTTTCATCCAGAGTTTAAATCAAGACCCCAAAATCCTCATCCTCTTTTTAGAGATTTTGTAAAAGCGGCAATGCAAAAACCCCTCTAAAGGAGTTTTAAAATGTCAAGATTAATTCTGGTATTTCTTGGTGCAGTTCTTGTAAACAATTTTGTGCTTAGGTATTTTCTGGGAATATGTCCCTTTCTTGGAGTTACAGGAAAAGTTGAATCTGCGGTAGCAATGGGATTTGCCACTACCTTCGTTATGACTCTAACTGCAGCTGTTGTCTGGATTATTAACACTTTTATAATACGTGGCTTAAACCTTCCTTTTTTAGAGTATGTTTCTGATATTTTAGTTATTGCCTCCCTTGTTCAATTAATAGAAATGTTTGTTAAAAAGACAAATCCTGCCCTTTACAGAGCACTTGGAATTTACCTTCCTTTAATAACAACAAATTGTTCTATACTTTTTCTTGCTCTTTTTATTCCTCTGAGAAATTATTCTTTTATTGATAGTATAGTATTTGGATTTGGAGCAGGGATGGGGTTTACATTTGTCATGTTTTTGATGGCAACAATTAGAGAAGAACTTGAATTTGCCAATGTCCCGAAATCTTTGCGAGGTGCCCCTATGACCTTAATTACAGCAGGGCTACTTGCTCTTGTTTTTATGGGATTTACAGGATTGATTGGTACTGCTTAGAAGGAGGAAAAAATGAGCCTTGTCTTTCTCTCAATAGTGAGCATGGGGGTTTTATCAGCTTTTTTTGCTATAATGCTTTCTGTTGCCCACAAAAGGCTCAAGGTTGAAGAGGACCCTCGGATAGAGAAAGTTGTTGAGGTGCTTCCTGGCGCAAATTGTGGGGCATGTGGGTTTGCCTCCTGTCACGCTCTGGCAGAGGCAATTGTAAGGGAAGGTGTAAATCCTTTCTCCTGTGTAGTTGGAGGAAAAAATACTGCTGAAGCTATATGTCAGATACTCGGGATTAAGTCAGAAGGAGAAGTTGAAAAGAAGGTAGCCTTTGTCAGATGTGGAGCAGATTCCTCTGAGAGAGCAAAGAAAGCCGTGTACCAGGGTGTTACAACGTGCAGAGCTGCAAATCTTGTTATGGGAGCAGAAAGTGCCTGCTCTTACGGATGTCTTGGTTTTGGCGATTGCAAGAATGTCTGTCCTTTTGACGCTATCAGAATGGTTAACGGACTTCCTCATATAGACATTTTAAGATGCACAGGTTGTGGAAAATGTGTAGAAGTTTGCCCTCGCAATATAATAACTCTGGAAAGCTTTAATGATATTAATTATCGGGTTAAGTGTTCATCTCTTGATAAGGGTAAAAAAGCTCGCGAGGTTTGCGCAAAATCCTGTATAGCTTGTGGTCGGTGTGTTAAATCCTGTCCCTATCAGGCCTGTTCGTTAGAAAATAATCTTGCCCATATTGATCCTTTAAATTGTCAGGTATGTGGTGTGTGTTCTATTGTCTGTCCAACTGGAGCTATAGTGGAGATAAGAGGAAAATGAAACCTTTAAAGTCCTTAATTTCTCTTGAAGAATGCAAAGAAGTTCTTTTCTCTCTTGTTCAGCCCATCAAAAGGACTGAAAGGGTTCCTATTGTAAAAGCAGGAGGAAGGGTCATAGCAGAGGACATAATTGCACCTTTAAATGTCCCGCCCTTTGTAAGGGCAGCAATGGACGGATATGCAGTTAAGGCAGAAGATACCTTTTCTGCAAAAACACTGAATCCTGTTAAGTTAAAACTCGTTGATTCTGTCCTGCCGGGAAATTTTAGTAGAAAAGTTTTGAAAAAAGGAGAGTGTATTCAAATAGCTACAGGTTCTCCCCTTCCCTCGGGAGCAGATGCCGTTGTTATGGTTGAGGATACAGAAAAAGAAGGAGAAGTTATTAAAGTTTATAAACCTGTTCATCCAGGAGAAAATGTATCATCAGCCGGGACAGATATACAAAAAGGACAAAAAGTAATCTCCAGGAGGGAGTTTTTAACTCCAGCAAAAGTTGGTGTTCTTGCTTCTCTGGGGATAACTCAGGTAGAGGTCTTTGCAAAGCCAGAAGTTGCCATAATCTCATCTGGAAATGAGATTATTTCGCCTGGAGAGACTTTAACAGAGGGGAAAATATACGATGTTAATTCCTATACTCTCTTTGCTCTTGTGGAAGAGAATGGATGTAGAGGAATCATTTTACCAAAAATGGAGGATGAGGTTGAAAATATAACTCAGAGAATAAAAGAGGCTCTATCTTATGACCTTGTAATTATTACGGGAGGAAGTTCGGTAGGTGAAAAAGACCTTATGCTTGAAGCCCTTTCCAGAATAGGAGGAAAAATTCTTTTTCACGGGATTGCCGTTAAACCTGGAAAACCCACTCTGGCATCTTCTGTGGGTGAGAAAATAATCCTCTGCATGCCAGGTTATCCCACCTCCTGCCTTACAAACGGTTATGGCTTATTAGTTCCTCTTTTAAGAAAACTCGCACATTTTCCCAAAAAAAGGGAAGTTACTTTAAAACTTCCCATCTCAAGAAGAGTAACTTCCACCTTAGGAAGGCATCAGTTTTTGCCGGTAAAGATAGTTAACGGAAAGGTTGTTCCTGTTTTTAAGGAGTCAGGGGCAATAACCAGTATGTCTGAGGCTGAAGGTTATATAGAGATTCCAGCTAATGTAGACCTTCTGGAAAAAGGAGATGAGGTTGAGGTAAAGCTTTTTCTCTGAAACTAACCAATTTCTGCTATGTAGTATCTTTCATCTTCCCCCTTTTTTATCAATCCCTCCCTTTCAAGAAGCCGCAGGTGATTTTTTAAAGTTTGAGAAGATATCCTGAGTATTGTCTCGGGTTTATATGAGCTTACGCGGGGGGAGAGAGTTATTTTAAATTCTTCTCTGATTTCTTCCTCTGTCTTTCCGTTTTTGCTTAATATATCCATTATTAATTTTCTATAATTATTTTCCACAACCCACTTTTTTGTTTTCTTCATTATAACATCCCCTGGACAATCATATCCACAGCTTCTTCTTCCCTAAGACCTCTTGACATCAATGTATCAAGCTGTTTCTGGTTAACTTTTCCTACTGAGGCCTCATGGGTTATTCTGGCATTTTCATCTACTACTCTTACTATGGGTATTGCTCGCGCTGTTGAACCCTCGCCTTTAATTATTTCTTTGCAATCAACATGACCTGTTGCTTCTGGAGCATTTGCTTCTGTTATCCCCACCATTACAACATCACCCCCTTGAGATGCAGCAGCTCTCAATTTAACAAGCCCTCTTGCTCCTTCTCCCTCTAAAAATACAGCATCCTTTATTCTAATTCTATCAGTTTTTTTTCTGCCATAGGCCTTGTTGATAATCTCCACTTTTGCCCCTGCATGAGCATATGCTTCTACCTCTATAGAGAGAAAACCAGCGCTTCCTTTTGTAAGAGAAAAAACACTTTGAAAAAAACTTCTCTCTCCCACATGAACTCGAAACTTAGGAAAAACTTTTGCTCCTCCCATTTCTCCATGATAGTGACGTTCCTCATATAAAAATACAGTATCTTTTCCCAGGATAACTTCTGCTTGCATTTTGTGAGTGAGGTTACGGGCTTTTGGGAAGCTACAGCAAGCAAGAGCAAAAACTTTTGCCCCATCTTCTATGATAAAGCGAGGTATTATCTCCTGAAGCCCTTCTTCTTTAGTTACTCCAAAACAAAGATGCACAGGGACATCTATTTTTTTACCGGGTCTGACAATGAAATCTGCTATCACTCCATTTTCAGTTTCCTTTCCTGCTAAAATAAGACCTTCCACTTCTTTTATTTTGGCTATTTTATTGTAATTCAAAAAAAACTTGGGAGTCTCTTTTTTCAGCATATTATCAACGTCAAATCCAACAAGACGAACACTTTCTATTATTTCGTAGGGCAGGATATTTTTTTGCATTTTACCTTCCTTCCAGCAAATTCGCAATATTTTTCCATTATATCTTTGAAGGAACCTTTTGCTCTGACTCTTCCTTTCCAGATAAGTGTTCCCTCGTCTGCTACTTCTCCTGCTTCTTCTCTGTGAGTGATGAGAAGAATAGAAGAGCGAGTCCGGTTCCTTATTGCATCAAGTAATTCATAAAGCTCATTATAAACAACTATGTCAAGTCCTGAATCAGGCTCATCTAAAATTAAAAGTTTTGGCTCCAGTGCTACCACTGCTGCAAGCTCTATTCTTTTTCTCTCACCACCAGAAAGAGAATCGTCAACTTTTCTCTCAATATATTCCTCTGGAGGAAGTCCTACAAGTTCGAGTACTTCTTTTATCTTCTCCTCTCCCTTGCCTTTGGCCTTTAGACCCGCCATTATATAATCTCTCACCGATATTCCCTCAAACCTTACAGGTTCTTGCCAGGCAAGGGTAATTCCTCTTCTTGCTCTTTCTGTTATATTTAAATTTGTTATGTCCTCTTTTTGAAATAATATTTTTCCCTTTGTAGGGAAGTATTGTTTTAATCCCATTATAGAGTAAGCTATCGAAGATTTGCCAGAGCCATTGGGTCCCATTAATGCGTGGATTTTACCTGGATAGACCTTGAAAGATATCTCTTCTACAATTGGTTGGCTGTTTCCAGAGGGAACAATTGTCAAATCTATAACTTCTAAAAGAGGGTCCATTCTTACTACCTTTTCCTT
>Ga0180301_10001655_pt1 | contig 17506 bp, 24 predicted proteins | sample GuaBasSediGuay16_FD_121797 | JGI IMG/M metagenome (GOLD analysis project Ga0180301, IMG submission 121797) | Subseafloor sediment microbial communities from Guaymas Basin, Gulf of California, Mexico - Guay16, Core 4569-2, 12-15 cm | ecosystem: Environmental > Aquatic > Marine > Hydrothermal... | reverse complement strand
CATTTGCTATTTTTATTTTCATTTCGTTTGTTTTTTCCATTCTCTTTTACCTCCTATTTTATTGTTATATTATAATATAACTAACTTATTTATAAAGTTTTTGGTTTGTGCTTAAAAGTTTTAATCAAAGAACGCAATGCTTTCACTTTAATATTAATAAAGTAATTAAATAACAAAAAAATAAAAAAGCAAGCCAAGAAGTAGCAAATAAAAAATCTCGTATTAACCCAATTATGCGATTATATTTTTTTCGCATTTTACCCTACCTTTTTCGTTAAAATTTGCCAATCCGTAGCGTTTTTTTCTGCGTCGTATTTATAAATTCTTGGCTGTGAAAACTTCGGGGAACACCAATAACCCAATTTTTCACATTGCTTGCAGGGATTAGTAAATAAAATCTCGCCTCGCCAAACAACATAAATCAAAAGAGCGAATAATATAAATAGGCAAATCGTTACGAACAAAATTTGCTGTGTTCTCGTTAAGTCATTTGCCATTTTTTCATTGCGAAAATAATGACAATAACACCAATAACTGAAAAAATAAAAATAGCAAAAGGAATATTATGGCATTGTGGTAAATTCAGAGTGCTTTGCGAAACCATACATTCGTTCGGATATAGCCTTGAACCAACCAATAAAAAAATAAAGGCAGTAATAATAGTAATTAAAGTTTTTCCGAAGCTTTCTATTAGCTTTTTTATTTTTTTTCGCATTTTAACCTCCTTCTCACTATTTTATTGTAAATTTTTGTATTTTTATTATGTCGGGATAAATTATTCTTATTTTGCCATAAAAAGTTTCTTCTGCTAATCCTTCTTTTATATATTTAGTTGCTATTTCATTTGCATCCTTCCTATTCTTTGCCCAAGTTGTCCAATAAGTATTCTTTTTAAAAAACTGAATTCTATAAATAGTAGTTTTACATTCTTTTATAACATCAAAAAATAGAGGGGGCATTTGAAATAAGTTTGTCATTATTGAATAATCTATTTTTGTATATCCATTCTTCTTTGCTTCTCTTATACATTCTTTAAAATATTTTTTTTCATCACTAAATATTATTTTTCTGTCTTCATCTATAAAATATTTCTTTTTCATTTTTTTTTACCAACCTTTTTGCTTTGTTCGTAAAATGAAAATTATACGAACTCATTTTCCCTTTTCCTTTTTTTGTTTTTTGAGCATAATTATATAGTCCGCCATCATTTCCAAAAGCTTCAAATTTTCCTTATTTCTAAAAATCCTCCAAGTCACTAAAGCACAGCCACCGATAAACCAAAATAAAATGCCTGTTAAAAGCCCGTAATTGCGCCATATTGCAAGAGTTAGGGCAATTAAGAGTAGGAATATGCCTAAATCGAAATATGCAATGTGGCGCAAATAAAAGGTTTTCAGGCGCTTTTTAATCGGTGTCATTTTTTATTTTTATTTCCCTATTTTTTTATTAATAATGAATTCAAAAAAAAACATACTACCTATTATAACTATTACCAACAAGGCATTTTCAATCAAACTGCTTTTGTATATGAATGACAAAAGATTCAATCCTAAACCCATACAGATTGCAATTAAAAAAGTATTAAAATAACAAATTTTTTTAATTGTTTTAAGTTCTTTTTTCATTTTCCGTATTTCCTGAATATTTTTTTTAACTTTCTTAGCTTTTTCCATTTGCCCATTTCCCTGTTTTCTGCAATCTCTTTTACTTTTTGCTTGTCCGCCTCGCTTAATAATCTAAAAATGCCTTCGAAAACCTTTAATTTCCCCGCTTCTTCGAATTTTTTAACTAATTCTCTCGCCCGCTCTTCCCTTTTTAAGTCTTTATTTGTTATTTTCATTTTTATTTTTTATTTTCTCTAATTCATTAAATATGTCTTCAACAATTAAAGCTCTAAATAAATACTTACAAGCAGTCTCTAAATAAATATTTTCTCTTTCGCTAAACTCCTTTTCGTAATCTACTATTACATTCGATAATTCATTTGCTATTTTATCTATTTTTTTAGCGATTTCCTCTTTCATATTATCCCTCCTTACCTTTCATTTCTTCAAAATATTCCATTCGTCCAATTAAAATACTTCTCAGTATATCTAATTTTGAAATTAATATTTTTACTTTATCTTCTGTTAATCCTATTGCTACTCTACTTCCTAATTCGTCTCCTTTTAATTTATATTTTATTGCTTTATCAAGATTTTCTTTAATCCGTATTACACTCTCTTTTAAGTCCAATATATCTTCTATAAGATATTTATATTCCTCACACACTTTTCTAATTATCCTCCTATTTTTCTCTATTGTATCTTCTTTCATATTACCTCCTCCTCGACCTTCATTTCTTCCTGCTTTCTTGCCTTTTTTTCTTTAATAAACACTACAATTTCTGCCTTGCTGAAGTCCAATTTTCCCCTAAAATATTTCACTCCTTTCTTACTGATTTTCTTGAATGCCACCAAAGGCACTCTCAACTCTCCACCCAAATATTTTTCGCCTTCTTTTAAAGCCATTTTTTAAGCACCTCCTATTTTTTTTATTCATTTTCATCATCTTTTATCGTTTCTTCTTCTACATCAAAAGGTAAATTTTCATCAAAATTGTTATTATTTTTAGTTATATTATAATTTTGGTCAGGGTGGTCAAAGTGGTCAAAGTAGTTTTCTTTAAGGCGAAAAATAGGGTGTTTTTCGCTATAAGGTAAACCACCCTGACCACCCAGACCACCCTGACCATTACTATTATTCAGTAATGGCATATTTTCTTTAAATTTTAAACAAAGCCATATCATTTTTCTTCCATTATCAAATCTTCTTCTTTCTTCTTCGATTTTTATATATTTTTGGAATCTTTTTGTAAATTCTCCTTTTGAAACTACTCTTGCCTTTATATTTTCGCAATATTTCTTATAAGTTTCATAAATTTCATCTTTTAATAAATAATCATCCCAATCTCCTGTATACTCTATACAATCTATTATAAACCCTCCAACACTATCGCTTAATCTTGTATATTGCTTTTTTATTTTTTCAATATCATTTTTAAAATTGTGGAATTCTCCCTTTTCAAGTAGTTCTTTTAAATGTTTTACTGCTTCATTAAACAAACCGCTTAATTCTTCTTCTGTTGTAATTTTTTCAATTAAATTTTTATCTGCTTTTTCCCCTGTAAATTTATTTGGAAATTCAATTAAAACAATTCTTCTAAAAAAAGCATAAGTATCTTCATTAATTAAAGGCAAAGCATTAGCAGAAAATATCAGTTTTGCATAATTTACGAATTTTACAAAACCTCCAAATTTCCTTTCAGCTTGTATTAAATCCCCTCCTGTGAGCATTTTAAACATTCCAGTGCTTTTTTGCCCTAATGCCTGTTTTGAAAGGTCGGGAAAAATATTCGCAAGTTTATCTTTCAATTCTAATTTTGAAAATCTATCCCCTAATTCCTGCATACTTATACTGCAAATATTTTCTCTTCCTAAAAATCTATCAAGCAATCTTAAAAATGTGCTTTTCCCGTTTTCTCCTTCTCCTATTAGAAAAAATGCCTTTTGAATGGGATAATCTCTATATAAACAATAACCGATAAATTCAAACATTTTCTTTATGTCATCTTCTCTTACGATTTCACTTATGAATTTTTTTATTTTTGGACAATCGGCATTAGGATTATATTTAATAGGGATTCGAAACGTAAAAATTGCGTTTGTTTCTTCATACTTCATAAATTTATCATTTTTAAAATCATAAACACCATTTTCAAGAGGAATTAAATGTTTTTCACAATTTAGTCTTTGAGGGTCTATTTTAAGCGTAACGTCATTTTTTAAATGAAAAATTACTTCATTTATTTGGTCTTTTTTTATTTCTGGAAGCTTTATTTTACAAATTTCAGCAATTACTTCTTCCCCCCCGTATTTATAAATTCCGTCGTATTTATATAAAATATCCCCGTATTCTCGCAAAACAATCAAATCAACATCTTCTTTAATTTCTTCTGCCATAAAAACAAAATTGAATCCTCTTAACCTTTCAGGGTCATTATAGTAATTTTCTTTATTTCCAGACCGAATTTTATAGGCACTTTTGATTGTAGTTAAGACTTCTTTTTCTGGCAATGGGGGTTTATTCTTTTTATTCCAATTTAAAATTAGCTCAACTGCATTTTCAAAATCAATTCCTGCTCTTTTTAATCTTAAAGCAAGCGTAAAAGTTGAAATATTTCTTCTTCCTTCTTCAACACCATTTAGAATTTCATTTATATTTGAGCCAATGTCGGAAATTAATTTAAATCCTTTCTCGGCAAATTTATTTTTTTTGTTCCTTATATTTTCCTTTATTTGTTTCTCGCTTGTATTTACTTTTTTTATCTTTAGCGTTTTTGAAATAATTTTATACTGCACCCCTGTCGGATGTGTTGAAAACGGAGCAATTATATATCCATTTCCGATTACATCTATATTAACAGAATGATTGTCTTTTTTGAAAGTAATATGAAAACTATTTATTTCCTTTTCTGTTTTTAAATAAACGTGAATTCCTTTTGCTGTTTCTACAACCAAAGTTTCATTTAGTAAATCTTTCCATTTTTCAAAAAAAATTTCAAATAAATAGGGATGGTCAAAATCCAAAACAACTAAATTATTAGAAATTCTACCACAAACGATGCCTAAATTATAACCTTGATTAAACCATTCCAACCATTCTTTGAAATTTGTTCTTTCTTTTTTATATTTTAACCATTCTTCCGTCGGCCTTTTGCTTTTTTTTCCTAATTTTATTAAATTCAATCCCTCTTTTTCGCAAAACTCCAAAAAATCAATTAATGTAAAATCTGCAGGGTTCATTTTTTCTTCTTTTTCAATTCATTTATTTCATTTTCTAATTTGCTTAGCCAATTGTAAAAAGTTCCAATATTTGCTTTTAGAAAATTTATGTCGTCTTTCATATTTTCGATTTCGTTTAATATTCCTTTGTTCATTTTTAGTAGCCTCCCTCTTTATATAAATTTGACAGCTTCATTTGGCACTACCTGTTTTCCTTTTATTTTATAATTTTTATATCCTTCTTCCTCTTTTGGCATCCCTAAATCATACTCTTTTAACCACCAAAACGTTCCTTTATATAATCTACCACTAATATACTTAGGTTTTGTATATCCTATTAATTTCTCTTTGTCCCTCTTTTTTATTGGTTTATAATTTGGACTACAGCATAAATAAGTCCCCTCCCTGACATAAACATACTTTCTAGGGTCATCTAACCAAATAACATCGGAAAAATCCTTAAATTTCCTTATTCTCTTTTTTGGAAAGTCTATTTTAACTTTGATTGTCTTCACCCCCTTCATTTATATTTATTTTTTCTCCTTTTATTTTTAGAATTCTGCTATTCGGAACAACAGTAGGAATTTTAGTATTGCCTCTTATTTTATCAAAATAGGTAAACATTAAGTCCTGCTTATACCCGTTAACCCATTCTTTCTTTTTTATATCGTCATCATCCAGAAATATAATTAAAAAATTCCCTTTAAATTCTCTCAAAGATATGTTTAGAACTTTTTTATCCTCTTTTACCTCTTTCCTCATTTTTAATTTTTAATAAGCACAATTCATATATAAATTTTTTGTATGGTTTTTGTATTCATTTAATAGTAGTCTCGTAGAAAATTTATATATAAGTGTTTGTCACCTGTGAGTTTACCAATATTTATAAATGTTTTACGAATCTTACACACATAAAATATGTGGGAAAAAATTTATATATAAGTAATTCTTTTGTTTTTTTGGATTGTCATTTTCTCTCCCTTTTTTTCTTCTTTTTTTCTAATTATTCCATCTTTCTCATCAAATCTTCAGTTCTTAAATGCACATACCAGCTCGCCGTCGTTTCTTCTTTCCAACCCGTAAAATGCCTTAATTCGCTACTATTAAACCCATATTCTGTAACTAAATGGCTTAATCTTAAATGTCTTAAATAATGCGGAAATAAACCTACTTTATTTATAATTCTCCAAGCGTGAATCCTGCTTATATTAAATAAAATAGGCGTTGGACAGGATTCATACCATCTTAAAAATATATTTACAAACGGCCTTTCCTTTTCCATATTAATCGGTATATTTCTTTTTAAAAACTCTTTTTCTCTTCTCTTTAATATAGGCACTCCTTCAACTATTAGAAACTTTCCTCTTATTTTTATTTGGTTTTTTCTTAACTTTCTAACTATCTCGCTTATTCTTGCACCAGTGAGGTATAGTGAGCTCACCAATGCCCTATCTCTCGTTTTTTCAAGAATATTCAAAGCACTTAATAGCTCTTCTTTATCCATAAGCGGCATTTCCTTTGGATTCCTTTTTTTCATAATCTACACCTCCTTTATTCGTATGTAACAAAATTGCCATTTTGTTACAGGTATTATGAATATATATCCAATACTTAAACTTTTCTAATAATAAAATAAACACAATCATTTATAATTCCCATCCTTTCTTTTTAACAACATTAAAAATAGAAATTATAGTTCTTCTTGATATGCCTAATTTTTCTGCAATTTCCCGATAACTATATCCTTGTTTTTTTAATTCATATATCTCTTTCTGTCTTTCTGTTAAGGGCTGTCTTATTATAACCTTAGGCTCATCCTTTTTCTCGTCGGATTCTTTTATTTCCAACTCCCTTAACAATTTCTTTCCGAATTCCCTGTTCCAAACATCTTTTTTCCTTTCATACTCCCGCCTTAAATTTTTCGACGGAATTCTTAATCCCAACATATCAATTTTTCTCGGTGGAAAGCCAGCGACGTAAACAATCGGTCTTTTTGCATAAATTTTTCCCGTCATATAATTCGGTTGTATGCATTTAATTCTCGCCCTCGCAATCTTTTTGTTGTGTAAAATCTTCTGCATGGTTATGACGCAATGAACCAATTCCCTCGCCTGCTTATCTATGAAATGTTGCAAAGGCACCGTAAAGAAACAAATTATTTGCCTGTAACGAAAAGTTTGGAGCATATAATTAATTAATCTATTCGTTAAATTCCACCACTCCCTTGAAGATATTCCCTCTCCTGTTCCTGCCTCGTCGAAAATTAAAACGTCACCTTTTTTTAACATAGTCTCTGGATCCCTGTCATTTATCCTTTTCAAAAAATCCTTCGCCGTAAAAACAACATTTAAATTTACGTCAAAATTCGGCTTAATTAATTCAGCCAACCTCAAAGCATAATAACTTTTCCCGCTCCCCGTTTCTCCGACGATACAGGCAACGAAATTCTTCTTTCTTTGAATCCTTTTTTTAATTTGAGCAACCAAATAATTCTTCTGCGGTTTTTTAAAAATCCAAACGTGTTCCATTTTATTCTATTTCGCCTTCATCAAAAAACTCTTCTTCCTCGTCTTCGATAGAAAGCTTTTTGAAAAGCAAGCCCTTCCTTTCTGCGAGTTTTATCAATGCCTCGAATTTTTCCTTGCTGTATTCGAATTTAACGTTAATGTAAAACTTATTTCTTTTATTGGGTTCAACTCTTGCCAATTCTTCCCGATATTTTTGCCTTAATTGAGTTATTTTTGAATTATATCTTTTGTCCCGATAAGGAGCAAGCAGGCAGGCAAAACTCTCGACGGAATTAATGAAATTTTCTTTTTCACCCAAGCTTAAAGAGGAGCAACAAGTCCAAATTTGCCTTAAAACAACTCTCTGGAAATCTAACCTGCCGTCAAGAAACTCGTCTTTTGTTTCCATAATTATTTTTAATTTTTTTTTCTTTATTAATTTTTTTATTGCAAAACTTTTAAATATGCCTTTTGACTATATATAATTATGAAGGGAAAAAGAGGTGGAAATTCTTGGCATGGATAAGAAAAGGGTCGGAATTTGAATATTACAAGAGTATTATGCCGAAAGGATATAAATTAATTGCTATTGGCCATGTCGGAACAAGAGAAATTCATGGATTAGTAAGACCACCTGGTAGTTTTGTCGGACAAGAAAAAGTAATTATTCTTAAATCTCCAAATCCTGAAGAAATTGGAATGATTACAGGAGGATATTTTGGACCAAAAGAAGAATTACCCCATCTTTTAAAAAAAAGAATTGCGAAATTAAAAGAAAAAAGAGAAAAATTAATCGAAGAAGGCAAATTAAAGCCAGCGCCGAAAGTAATTTACGTAAGGCCAGAAACGGAAGTGGGAAAGGAAGCGATAAGGCCTCCAGAATTTTGGGAAAAATACATTGAAAAGCACAAGGCAGGCTGGAAACTTACTCCCGAAGAGGAAAAGCTTTACAAAAAAGCAATAGCAAAAGCGAAAAAGGAAAAATTGCAATACATTAAATTCGAAAGAGTTACTCCTAAAAAAGTAGAATTCACCGCTTATGAAAAAGTCGCCGTTCCGAAAAAAGTAAAGGAAAAAATTGAACCGAGCGGAGCGAGAATTGAGCCCGTTAAATCAAAACAGCAACTGGCATTGGCAAAAGTTCAACGATGGAGAGAAAAGTTCATCGGAAAGCAGGAGAAATTTTTGGCAGGATTTCCAGAAACCACAGCAGGAAGGGTATTGAGAGGAGCTGTTTCAATGCTTCCTCCGTTTTTGATTCCTTCTATGAGTTTTGAAATTGCAGAATGGGTTGTTGCACCGAAATACAAGGCAAAGCAATATAAAGAATGGTTCAAAGAGGAATGGAAAAAGCCAAAATTGTTTCTTGCAGAACTCGGAGGAATGTTTCTCGGCGGAGCTTTATTACCGACGCCAAAAATGGCAAAAGCGGAAGTGAAAATAACGAAAGCGAAAACGATAGCGAGAAAAATTCCAGAAAAGGCGCCAGAAGTAGAGCCGTTAAAAACATTTTTTTCTCGACGGGAATTTTTTAAAGTTATTTCAAAAGCAGAAGTTGAAATTAAAAAGCCGTATCGTTTAAAGCCGATTAGAAAAACATTTTACGCAATCGGGGAAGCGACATCTTATTCCATTGAAAAAGCAAAAAAAGGTTTGGCATTTTTAAAAGGAAAAATTTACGAGCTCGGGAAAAAGAAAAAAATTTCAGAATTCTTTTCTCCAGCAATCATAGAAAAAGCGAAAGCAAAATTGGAATCTCCTTTTTTAGAAACCGCACCGAAAAAAGTAGTTAAAGCAAAAGCAGTAACAATAGAAAAAGCAAAAAAGCCGAAAATTTCAGTAACGGAAGCTTATACGAGAAAATTTATGGAAGCGATTACACCGACGGCAAAAATTGAAAGATATACAGGAATTGCTTATCCTTCCCGACTTGAATTCAGGCCGTTTTTAAGAAAAGAATTGCCTTTATACCGTTTCGAATCTTCTGTAATTTATCCGAAAGCTGAAAAATTTAAATTGTTTTTGAGAAAAGCGCCTCGAGTTTCAAAGAAAACAAAAACAAAATTTCTTGAATTTAAGGCCGTAGAGATAACTCCGATGTTCGAGGAATTAACTAAAGGGATTGTAAAAGCAAAATACGAAAAATTAACCTTCCCAGAACTTGTTAGGACAAAAGCAGAAACCTATCCGCCTCTTTTATTCCCGAAATTTAAGCTTGAATTAAAGCCGACAAAAGCAAAAAAGAAGAAGAAAGTAAAAATAAAACCGAAAGAAGCTTACCTGCCTAAATTAAAGGAAGTAATCGAAACAAAACTGAAATTAAAACCTGTTGCCAAAATAAAAGAGGGATTAAAATTAAGGTTTAAGCTGAAAGTTAAAGAAAAACCGAAAGCAAAAATAAAAGCAAAAGAAATTACATTGCCGACGGAAAAATTAAAGGAATTCGTTAAAGTTGCACCTATCCAAAAACAAATACTTAAATTAAAACCGAAAGAAAAGCCGAAATTGAGATTAAAATTAAAAGAAGTTACAAAAATCCCACCTTATACTCCTTCTGTTCCTTTTATTGAATCCCCCCAAATAAAAAGCTCTTTCTTTTTCTTTCCTTTTTTTAAAAAAGAAAGAAAGGCACCGAAACCAAAAAAATTAAAAACTTTAAAGTTCAAAGAAATAAGTAAGTATAAACCATCGCTGATTGGTTTAAAATATTTAAAACCGAGAAAAATAAAAAAGAGGAAAAAACTTTTTGGTATTGAAATAAGGCCACCTAAATTATAAAAATGGATGATAACTTAATTCCACCTGAACAATCTTTTGAACCGAACGGGTATGCCTTACCTAAAGAAACGAGCTTTTCTATTTACAAAGAAATTAACGATTACAAGACGACGGAATTTTTGCTCAGCAACGACAGGTTAATTGAGCAACTTAAACAATATTTATTAGGGATTGCTTGGATAGAAACGAAAAAAGGCGGAGAATACAGAAGAGTAGCGATGCCTGTAATGAATGAAACAGGGGCATTCCGATTTTTAAAATGGGTTGACACTTATTTGGCCAAAGAAGTGTTTTTAAGTAATTTCGACAAGAGGGAAACGATCCCGATAGTGAAGCAGTTAGCGACGGAAGTAACTTGCCATTTAATTGAGCATTATAAGGAATACGGAATGAAGCCAGAAAATATTAGCCCTGTCGTAAATATTGTTGTTGATTTGTCTAATGTCGGGTTAAGAAGGGCAGTAGGAGAAGGCGAGAGAAACTTTTTGAGAGGGCAGGTTCAGGTTAGGGAAGTCATTCAGGAAAAGCCTCAGGAAAAGAAAAGCTTTTTATCAAGGATTTTTAATCGGGGGTGGTAATAAATGTCTGAATTATTTAATCCAGAAATGTTCGGCTTAACTTTTCAAAGTATAACTAAATATATCGCTTTGGGATTTTACATTTTCCTTTTCCTGCTTATTTTGGGTTTTGCCTGTTTTTTTATTGTGAAGTATATAGTTTATAAATATAGGGTTTATGAAATTTCGCCTCAAGGAAAAGGGCAGGTTGTGAAGGAATATAGGGGCAGATTCATAAGAAAAAGAGACGGAAAGGTTAAATTTGGTTTGATGAAAGGGCTTTTTTCTTTTGAGGTTTTGCACACATTACCCAATTTGAAGTATATGGTAAGCTGTAATAAATTTTTAACGAGCGGAGCATTTTATTTATACCGCTTCGGAAAGGAAAGTTATGTATGGCTTAACCCTCACATTGTCGACGGAAAATACGAGCTTGAACCTATCGAATGGAAAAAGAACTTGGCAACTCAAATTATTAAGGAGCAGATTTCAAAAATAGAGGAAAGGAGCTGGTGGAAGGAATGGGGACCTTGGCTTGTGAGTATGACGGCTCTTGCAATAATTTTCGTTTTGGGAATAATAATGTATGACAAAATGCAGGTTGTGGCAGGGGCATTTAAAGAAGCCGCCAATAACCTTGCTACCGCCTCGGCCTGTAAAGTTATTCCGCCTTCATAATAATGGACGCTTTCCTACCTACAGCCATAGTAATAATCGCAATCAGCTTTTTTTTGCTTTTAATTAGCTATCTCCTTGGAAAAAGCTTCAATTTTCTCAAGCCTTTATTTGTCGGAATCGTTTTATTTTTAATTCCCACATCCTTATCAATTGCCCAAGACATTGTTGAAGCAAAACAAAACTATTTAGGAAACTTAACCTATCAAAAAATTCAAACCCATCTCCTCGTTTTTTACAAACCGTCCGTATTTGTAGCATATATTTTTATTGTATTTATCCTGATTTTATTTATTTACGATTTAATTACTTATATTTTGAATTATGCAAAAAAATGAAAAGGAAAATTTGCATTTGGATTTTGGTAATTCTTTTGCTTAGTTTTGCAAGTTTTAGCTCCGAAACGAACATTGTAAAAAAAATAAATAAAAAAATAGGCGAGGTAATAATAAAAAACCCATCGGAAGAGCCGATTGTTGAATTTTATAATTACAGCATTTTAAAAAAAAGGATTCCTTTCAAAAATCCAAAGAAATTCATTAAGGCAAGCGCAAAAGCCGAGAAAATTACCTTAAAGTTCGATATTGATAAAGAGCCGAACAAAAAATTTCAAACCCCGCTTAAATTGTATTACTGCAAAGATAAGGATTGGAATGATGAGCTAAAAACCTGCGATAATTGGCGTTATGTGAAAGAAGGAAAAATAAAAAATAAAAAGGCAGTTTTCGAGCTTGATAAAACCCATTCAATTTACACCTATGAGCCAGCGGGAGATTTCAATTATTTTGCCTCTTGTTTAATGCATACTCACCTTTATGACGACACTTGCCGAATTTCAGGGGAAAATACAATTGCGAAAATAGAGCCACAATACCCTAACAACATAACTTTTCTCGACGATTTTTTGTTATGGTATAAGTTCAATGAAACAAACGACTTAACGGATTTAAGCGGGAACGGAAATGATGGAAGCTTTTATTCTCCTTGGATTTCTGGAAAAATCGGAAATGCCTATGAGTTTGTTGAAGGGAATTATATGGTTATTCCCGAACATTCGCAATACCAAACCCTCAACAATTTCACTTTTGAATTCTGGATAAATTACAATTCGGCTGGAGCAATTTTTGATAGGAATGTAAACGGGCAAGATTCAATTTACATATGGAGGCACGGACCCGGAGCGAAATTGAAAGTAACTATTTACAATGAAAGCGGAGTTTCTTGCTTTCTTCCTTCAACATCATCCTTACAAATAGGGACTTGGACTTATGCGGTAGTTACTTACGACGGAAGCGAATTAAAAATTTATTTAAACGGTGTGTTGAACGGGACTTTGGCTTGTTACGGAAATTTAAGGCAAGGTGATGGGGAGAATTTTTTGGGAGCGAGAAGCGATTTAGAGTATAAAATAGGGGCTGTAATTGACGAGTTCAGGATTTACAATAAAACTTTAACCGAAGAGGAAATACAACAACAATACGAAAGGCAAAAAAACGGATTGACTGGGAATTTAACAAACGGCTTGGTTGCCTACTTTCCTTTAAATGAAACTTCGGGAATAACAGCTAATGAGGAAGTTTACGGGAATGATGCTACGGCATACGGAATAAAAGAGCCGAATTATTTAGCGGATACTTTAATTGACGGAGGATATAATTTCAGCGCAAATTATTTGGATGCCATTATAACGAATTCAATAATTACTACAAACAAGATAACCTATGGAGGATGGTTTTATTTCGACGATTTCAATTGCAACGGCGGATATTGTATTCCGTTACAGCAAGCCGACGAATTTGATGTCGGTTATGAAATTTATATCGACGCTTTAACAAAAGAAGGGGCTTGTTGGGACGGCTCTTCTTCCGCTTCTTTAGGATATTTGGATTCAGAAAAATGGTATAATTTAATTTGCGTCCATAACGGAACTCAAATGTGCGCATACAAAAACGCAAAACTGATACAATGCGTTTCCTCAAATGCAATCCCTCCTTCTGCAAACGTCAGCGTAGGAGGAGGATATCAGCAGAGAACTTATTACTTCAGCGGAAAGGTTGACGATGTCTATATTATCAATAAAAGTTTAAATGAGGAGGAAATAGAAAAATTATTTGCTCTTAATTTAGATAAGTATTTGGTCGGGCAAAACAAAATAAAATTTTCGGCAAATAATCAAACTTTAGATTGCAGTATGTATAAAATTTCAGGAAGAACAAATGATTACTTTTATATTGATAATTCAAGCGATTTTAAATTAACTTTCCGAAACTGCATATTTAATTCTGAAGTGAAGCCAGACGCAAGATATATGCTTTTCGGAGAAGGCAATTTTTATTTTTACAACAATATTTTTGAATACAATCCGAGAATAAGTTCTTACGGCGTAGGGGCAAGGTTCGGTTATTTGAATCCTGAAAGAAGCTACGGCTATTTTTACAACAATACATTCAAAACATCGATTAAAGGGTATAATAATGAAATTGTCGTTATTGAAAACAGCAAATTTATCGACGTAAAAAACGGGGAAGGTTCGACAAGCGCCATTAAGGATTTAACGGTAAACAATTGCGAAGTAGTAAATAGCTCATTTCTTGCAATAAAAAACGGGGAAATAAAAAACAGCAAATTTTATAACAATTCCGAAGGGGCAATCTTTATCGAGCATAACAATCGGTATAGCAAAATTTATAACAATGAATTTTGGGATAATGGAAACTTGAGATGGGATTACGGCACGTTTATAGATCCAGCAATCGCATATTATAAAAACAAAACTTTCGGAGTTGATAAAGAGGGAAATAAGGGTTATAATGTAGTGATTTATGACAGCTTTGATTATTTAGGGATTACAATCTTAGTAAGTAAAGGAGTTTTTAATAACGACACTTATTTGTTTAACGAAAGCTATAACTCCAATTTCAATTTGGTTTTGTGGGAAGATAGCGATGATTTATGGCTTACGGGAAAAAACCCTTACTTCTTGGTTTTGGTGAGGAAAGAGGTTGCCGAAAAGGAAAATGTTAGCAATTGTGAAGAGTTGGAAAACAGGATGGGTTACGAAGCAAGCTTAGTAAGGCAATATTTAGGGCATCCGAGCAAAGAAGGGACGGGAAACGGAACCTGCTGGCTTTATTTCACAGATGCCTTAATTTACGACAACAATACGAAAACTTGGACTTGGAACACTACTTATGATGATGAATTGCAATTTATTGGAGATTTACCTCAATTCAAAGAAGGATGGGCTTATGATTATGCCGACATAAGATTCGGTTTTAATTCAAGCTACAATTATATTTTCAATAACGTTTTTTTAAGCCGTAATTCAACATCTCAAAGGCTGGCAATTGAATTATTTAGCGCTTATATGAGCTTGCATAACAAAATTTACAGCAACAATTTCGATTTCGCCTATCCGCAAAGTTTCGTAAATAATGAATTTTGCTACTCTAACATCGGAAACTTTTATAACGAGAAATTTTATCCGATTCCCAACGATTGCGGAGCCATAAATTTAATTTCTCCCGACACCGTAATTTATACGAAAGGCCAAACGGAATTGAAATGGAAAAAGCAGGATTCATTTTTGCCTATTACTTATTATTTGTATTGGAGAAACGATACAAACGCTTCTTGGAATTTATTAACGACAACAACTTCAACCTCTTACATTTTGAATACAAGCGATATGGCTTTAAATGAAACTTGGTATTACAAAATAATTCCGAAAGATAGCTATGTTTTTGGAAAGAGCATAGAAAACTTTTTCAAATATGTCGGGAAGCAGGAATTTTCCCAAATGTTCCTCTCTGTAGTTTTGATTTTAATCGGCGCAATTTTGCTTTACCTTATGGTTTCGGGAATTATAGAAATGAAAATGCTGAAGCTTGTGTTTATTTTCATTTCATTTTTTTGGATAAGTGCGGTAATAAGCATTTCAAGTATCTTTTTCAACATTTCCTCTTACGAAATTTCCAATTCGATTACCGCAAACGTTATTTCAAAGCTCAACCTGTTTTATAAAGTTTCAACCTACATAAATTATTTCGTTTGCGCCATCATAATCATTTTTGTAGTCTGGAAAATTATCGAGTTTATTTTAGGTTTCGTAAAAAAATAAAATGGCAAAAAGAGGCAAGCTGATTTGGGTTGAAGAAGAAGTTTTAAAAGAGTTAGAAAGCATAAAAAATTATTTATATGAGAATGATTTATTTAATATTAAGAAAAAACTAACCGCTAATTTAATGCTTAAAAAAATTGTTAAGGATTTTAGAAGAAGAATTTTAAAAAAAGGGGTGCCTAAATTTGAATTTAAAATCTAAAAAAAAAGGAAGCATAACAGACGTATTTTATATTCTTGTATTTCTCTTTATATTCGGCATTTGTTCTTGGCTCGGCTATTTGATTTACGACGAATACAATACGCAAACGCAGGATTTAATAACTTCGGATTCGGCTCAAAACGTTACTTATTCGGGAGGAGTTGCCATAAAAAGCTTGGATTGGATTTTCCTTTTTATTATCGTTTTGCTGACTATTACTACGCTTGTGCTTGCCTTTATGCTTGACACACACCCCATTTTATTTTTCGGGGCCGTATTCGTATTGATGTTCGCAATAATAATCGGCGGTGTCCTGAGCGATGCTTTTGAAGAATATTCTACAAGTCCAGAAATGGCTTCTTCGTTTTCGGTATTCAAGATTATGCACTTTTCCTTCTCAAAAATGCCGTTTATCATTTTGCTTATCGGCGCTTTGATTATGATTACCTTATTCGTTAAATGGAGATTCGGTTACGGAGGGGAAGTTTAAATGCAAGGGGAAATAGAAATTGAAAAGGTAATTGAAGGAAGGGAAATTTGGGAAAAGATAAAAATGCCCGTTTACAAACTCTTCTTATGCGTAGTTGTTATTCTCATTCTTTTTCTCAATACTTCATTCACCTTCGGAAACGAGGAAGGTTATGTTATTGAAAAAAATAAAGTGTATTGGGAAAAGGATTCTTTAGGGAGAATTGAAGTTTGGCCTCATACAGTTCACGGTTTCGGCGGAACTCAATACATTAATATAACTTCCTACTTACCGAGTGGGACGGAATTGGATTTCGCATTTATTTTCGACGAGAAATTGGTAAATGCTAATGTATGGATTTGGGAAAACATTTCTCATAGCGTTTGTAAAACTTGCGATTATACTTTTAAAAAGTGTTCCTTAAATGATTTAAATGAAACGATTTGCGAAAACATTACTAAAAAAATAAAAAGTTGTAATCTTTGCGGAACTTATGAAAAATTTTATTATGATTGGAAAAGCGTAAGGGATAAATTTGATTATAAAGAGTGGAAAGGAAAACATATTTACTTTGTTAAGAATGTTAATTTTAAAGAAGGGGAAACAAAATTCGCAAAAATTCAATACAATGTAAAACCAAGATTAGGAAAATTTCAGGGAAAGTGGAGCTTACTAATTAAAAAAAGTAACGACAATCTTGAAGATGCAATAACAAATAAAAGGTATATTAAGTTAGACCCTTGGTGGAATATTAGTTATAATAGAAGAATTAAATTTAATATTACGGAAACTAATGGAAAAGATATGTTGCCTTATACTCCAGTTTCTGTGCATTTCGATATTCCTAATGGTATTGTTTCAAATTGCTCAAATGTTGCTTTGATAAATGAAAGTAATGCAATAATCCCAGTAGATGTTGAGAATGAAACTTATTCTGGTGGTTATTGCGATTCTTTTAATATTGTTTTCCAGGTTGATAACATAACTGCAAATTCAAAAAGAAGTTATGAATTATACTATGATGGGGATTCTTATATAACCATTGACCCACCATCTACTTTCTATGTTACTGATAGAACAAAAATCAGAACTGGAAATTTGGGATTGGAGTTTAATGATGAGATGAAAGCAATGGCTGATTTAACATATAAAGGATTTTACTCTTATTCTTCTGGACATAACTATGGACATGCAGGTTGGGATAATGCTAATTATGAAATAACATTTTATTGTGATGGCCTTTGTGGAACTACTGGTAGTGTAGGTTGTTCTTTGGTATATAATGGCACTGTTAAAAAAGTTTTATATTGTGATTTTCCTGGTGGCACTTATGAAAATGTAACTGTTTGGAGACAGGGAGATTTTGTAGATATATT
>Ga0180301_10001654_pt1 | contig 17516 bp, 15 predicted proteins | sample GuaBasSediGuay16_FD_121797 | JGI IMG/M metagenome (GOLD analysis project Ga0180301, IMG submission 121797) | Subseafloor sediment microbial communities from Guaymas Basin, Gulf of California, Mexico - Guay16, Core 4569-2, 12-15 cm | ecosystem: Environmental > Aquatic > Marine > Hydrothermal... | reverse complement strand
GTCACATTGAAAATTGAAAATTGAAAAATTTACGTAGCCGCAACCGAAACTGCTTAGGGGACCAGGTTTATTATAGAGTTATAAAAATTGGGCTTATTTTTTGGGGAAACTCTAGAAATATAGAGTTTGTCAAGCCAATTTAAAAATGTCCGCTTTTTACCAGAATAAAAATCTCCGGTTTTAGACTTTAACTAATGCTAATTCTTCTCTGTCTTTTTTGCTTTGTAAAAGAACCTTTTTCTTTTGCCAATCTTCTCCCATACAATAAACTCTTGCAGGAATGTTCCAGAGGAGGTTTAAAAGAGGACATTTTTACTTTGGCTAAAGAGGAGATTATCATATTGGGGGTACAGGATTTTTCCCGATAAAAGAGGGTTAAGTTTACTTTCTTTATCCGGTCAGATTAGGCTCAGATTTAAGTAAAGAGGGTATGAATAGACTATTAGGAATTCTTAACTTCTCTAAGGTAATCTCTTACTGAAATAGCGGAAATTGTGGCTTCACCTACCGCAGTAGTAATCTGACGAACTTCTTTAGAACGAATATCTCCGCAAGCAAAAATCCCTTTTAAAGAAGCCCTCATCTTCTCATCAGTAATAATAAACCCTTGCTCATCTAATTCTAACAAACCTTTTAAAAAGCCGGTATTAGGTAAGTAACCGGCGTAGATAAATACACCCTGAGCAGGAATTTCCTTAATTTTGCCAGTTTCTCTATCTTCAACTATTACTTTTTTTACAAAATCCTCACCTTCTATCCCTATAACTTTATGGTTTAATAAAAACTTTGCCTTAGGGTCTTTCTTAATTCTCTCCTGAAGAATTTTCTGGGCAGTAATAAAGGGTAAAAACTCTACAAAAGTGAGGGAGTTTACGTATTTAAGAAGGGCTTCTCCCTCCTGAAGGCCAGAATTTCCACAACCTACTACTACTACATCTTTATCTTTAAATAAAGGCCCATCACAAGTAGCGCAATAAGAGACCCCTCTTCCTCTGAACTCCTCTTCTCCTTTTACTCCTAATTTCTTAGGCTGAGAACCTCCGGCTATTACTACACTAAAACTAAAGAAATTTTCTTTACCGGTCTTAACCTCTACAACCTCTTGTTGGGGAATGATTTTTTCTACTTCAGTAAATTCTCTAATCTCTGTTCCGAATTTTTGAGCCTGAGTTTTAAATTTTGCCAGTAAATCCTCGCCGGACAAACCTTCAGGAAAGCCAGGGTAATTCTCAATAAGATGGGTAGAACCCGCAAGCCCTCCACAAACTTCTTTTTCCACAATCAAAGTTTTTAAATTTTCCCGGGAAGTATAAATACCACAGGTAAGTCCAGAAGGGCCTCCTCCTACAATAATAACGTCATAAACATTATTCATTATTCTCCTTTCCTTTTTCTAATTCTCTTTTCTGCATATCTGCCAAAAACTCATCTAAATATTTTTCAGCCTCTTGCATAGTAGAAAAATAATACTCAGGTAAGACCTTAATAATCTCGAATACCTTCTTTACCTGAGGCTGAAGGTTTATTATAGCAATAGTTCCTGAACTATCTTCTAGGATTTTTTTAATCCTAAAGATAGCACTTAAGCCCATACTACTAATGTAACTCACATCTTTCATATCAAAAATTATTGCCTTTGCCTGTTTTAAAAAAGGATTAACTTTTTCCTCCAGTAAAGAATAAGTTTGAGTATCAATAGAGCCTGAAAGCAAGACCAAAAAAACTCCTTTTTCTTTCTCCTTTAAATCAACTCTCAATCCCATTTTACCCCCTTCTAATTAGCTTTCACTTTCTTTATAAATTTATCAATATCAATATATTTCTCTACTAAAGCTTTTACTATTTTTATTTTCTCCTTATCTTGAGGTTCTATCTTTACTATTAAATCATGAATTTTAGAAGCAGTAGTATAGGTATCCTCTCGGGAAAGAAGTAAGGGGATGCCTGAATCTTTAACTAAATCTATTATAGCAGAATTAGGTTTTAATCCTCCAGTAAGGACTATTCCTGAAATTTGAACATTTTCTTTCAATTTATCCATCTGAAAACCTAATACCGCCAAGATTATATCTTCTCTATCTCCAGGAGTAATAACTAAGCTCTTACCAGAAAAATAATTTAAAGCGTCGTGGGCAGCCATAGCTCCTACTAAAACTTTCTCCACATATTTATCTAAGCCCCGGTTTCCTCCAATAAGCTCAAATCCTCCTTCCTTTAAAATCTGCTCTACAGTAGGGCTGAGAAGAAGCTTTTGATAAGGAATTACTCCCAAAAGTTCTAAACCTTTCTTTTTTAATCCCAATCTTGCTAATTTGCTTATCTTAGTATACTTATCTGCTTTTACTTTGTTAATAATTACTCCGGCAATTTTAACTTTTTCTTTCTCAAATAAAGCCTTATTTAATACTATCTCATCAATAGGCCGGCCTATCCCCCCTTCAGAAATTATTAAAACCTTAGAATTCAATACCTTAGCTACCTTAGCATTAGACAAATCAAAAACAGCTCCCACTCCGGCATGACCTGTACCTTCAATCACTATAAAGTCTTTTCCCTGAGAAACCTTTTTAAAAGAATTCCTAATTTTAGAAACTAATTCTCTTTTCCGGGGCTGGAGTATATATTTCTGAGTAAAACCTCTCTCTATAGCAATAGGACTCATATCTTTTAAATTGTCTTTAAACTGACAAGCCTCTCTTATAAGGAGAGCGTCCTCATCTACTTTCTCCCCTTCCTCCCAAACATACCTTTGTCCTACAGGTTTAATAAAACCTATATTTTTAAATCTTTCTTTTAAAGCACAAATAAGCCCTAAGCTTACTACTGTCTTGCCCTCATTCTGACTGGTTGCCGAGATATAAACTTTTAAAGGCTTCTTCATCTATTAATCTAATTAAAAGTGGATTTTAAATCTGGAAAATTTATCTGCTTCTAAAAAGACTTCTTATGATTTAAATTAACCTTTCCTCTTCTCCCACCTCAAAAGTTCAATAACTTTAGCTAAAGTTGAACCTTGGTCTATTTCTTCTCTTAATCTATTTTCCTGTTCTAAAATACTCATTGCCCGGTTAGTAGTCTCTATTAGAATATTCTTGGGAATAACTACTAAACCATCATCATCACCTACAACATAATCTCCAGTCTCAATCTTCACTCCTTCAATTACCAAGGGCACTCCTATTTCTCCCAAACCTTTAGGTTCGCCAGCAGTAGGAGTAATCAACTTAGTAAATACTGGAAACTTCAATCTCTTGATTTCTTTAGTATCGCGAACTCCTCCATTTATTACTACCCCCGAAAGCCCCTTCTGAAGAGCTCCGTGAGTAGCTAACTCTCCCCAAACTGCTGGAGGCTGACCTCCAGCATCTATTACTAAAATATCACCCTTATCAGCTAAATCTACTGCTTCTACCGGCTTGGCCCAGTCTCCGGGATAAGTCCTCACTGTTAAAACCTTACCTGCCATTTTTATCCCCGAAAATAAAGGAAAAAGGGTCTTTACCTCTCCACTCCTGTGGAGAGCGTCAGAAATATTGGGGGTAGAAACTTTCTTTAAAATCTTCTCTACTTCTCCAAATCCTACCCGCTTAAAGAACTCGCTCTTTATCTTTTTCTTTTTAAGCAGGGCTTCCCTAATTTTCTTTGCCTCTTTAAAAGGAGATTTAGCCTTAGTTATTGAACCTCCTACTACTATAATACTTGCTCCTGATTTAACTGCCTGATAAACTGTTTCTGAGTTTATACCGCCGGCTACCCCTACCGGGATATTTACTGCTTTTACTACCTTCTTTAGCCTTAAAAAAGGGTCTTTTCCCTGCATCTGCTCATCAATAGAAGTGTGGACTCCTATAAAATCAGCACCTATAATTTCAGCATCTTTTGCTCTTTTCTCTAAATCTTCTTCTTTTACCTCTATTAAATCAACCCAAATTTTTGCACCGTAATTTTTCCCTGCTCGAACACATTCTTTAAGGGTAGAATCAGAAGCTAATCCTAAAACACAAACAATATCCGCTCCTGCTTTAGCGCAGGCTTCTACTTCTATTCTCCCTACATCAATAGTTTTAACATCAGCAACTAAAGTGGCTTTGGGAAATTCTTTTCTTAAGGCTCTTAGAACATCTAAACCTTCGCTCTTAATTAAAGGGGTGCCTGCTTCTAACCAGTCTACTCCGGCCTTTACTGCTTCTTTAGCTACTTTAAGGGCTCTCTCTAAGTTTAAAAAATCTAAGGCTAACTGTAAGATAGGGGTTTTTAACTCCATAATTAAAACTTACTCTCCGATAATTTGAATAATTAAAGTTCTTGAACGCGGACGATTATCAAAATCAATAAAGATAATCTGTTGCCAGGTGCCTAAGGTAAGCCTTCCCTTAGAAAAGGGCAGAGTTAAAGAAGGGCCAATTAAAGCTGAACGGATATGAGAAAAACCATTCCCATCCTGCCATCTCCGATTATGCTCATAATCTCCTCCTTGAGGAGCTATAGCTTCTAAAGTTCTCTTAAGGTCAGAGATGAGTCCGGGTTCATACTCTAAAGTAGTTAAACCTCCTGTTGAGCCGGGAACAAAAACTGTTAATATACCTTCCTTTAAACCTGCCTCCCCTAAACTCCTCTGAACTTTTTCAGTAATATCAATAATATCAGTAAACCCTTTTGTCTTTAAAGAAATCTCTTTCTTAACCACCATAGCTTTAACTATTATTTACAGGCATCTAAATAAGAATCACAATAAATAATCTTATTTAATAAAAGCTCAGCGGTAATTAAAACAGATTTTAGTTCTTTGTCTAAAGGGTCTAAAATTGCTGAATCTAACCCACAGGCACAGGCCATAACCAAAAAAGTTCTGTTTATTAAACTCCTGTTCTTTGTGCCTTGAGAAACATTACTTAAACCAATTATAGTCTTAGGGGGAGGTGAGTAAAGAAGTTTAAATTCTCTTAAAGAAGATAGGACCTCCTTAGCCTGAGGCTGAGCTACATTCACCGGTAAAATTATTGGGTCTAAATAGAGGTCTTCAATAGAAAGCCCTGCTTCTAAGAAAGTAGTCACAATTTGGGCAGCCAACTCACACCTCTGAGAACTATCTCGAGGAATACCTTTCTTATCCATAGTTAAGGCAATAAGACTTGCCTTATATTCTTTAGCCAAAGGAATAAGTATATCTAATCTCTCTTTATCAGCAGAGGTGGAATTTATAATGGCTTTATTCTTAACTAACTTTAAACCTTCTTTAATAACTTCTGGCTTTGTGCTGTCTAAAGCTAAAGGAACATCTACTTCTTCCTGAATAACTTCTATTAACCACTTAATAGCTTCAGCGGGCTGAGAAGAAGCAGGACCTACATTTACATCTAAAGCCTGAGCTCCTGCTTCCACTTGAAGTTTAGCTAAATTCTGGATAACTTCTTTATCTTTACTCTCTATAGCTTTTCTTACATCTTTATACATCCCGTTAATTCTCTCGCCAATTATAAACATTCTCCCCCCTCTACTCAAGACTTCTGTTAACTTAAAACGGCAACAACCTTTTCCTCTTTTTTAAAAATAGGCTAATCACTCATTAACCTCTCAATAGTTTCTCTAATAATTTCTATAGCCTTAGGGTGTCTCATTACTAAGATATCTGCACCTGCTAATAGCACCCCTAAAGCAGTAACTGCTTCCCAAAGTATTCCTCTTTCTTTTTGGGGGCCCCATTCAGGAAATTCTGTACTAAGAGCCTTTGCTTCCTTTGCCCGCCAGGCCTCTTGGCCCACAAAACAGATAAAAGGGCAGGCTAACATCTTATCTCCCGAAAGTCCAGCCAAACGAGCCCTTTCCATAATAGAGTAAGCATACTCTAAACCATAACCCAAAGCTCCGATTGTAGGATTTATTACTATTCGATTCAATTCTAACCCCATCTCCGAAATGAGGATATTTAACTGTTTAGCAATATTAATATCTATAGGAGATTCAGCAATTATATTGTGGCCGTCAGCTAAGCAACTGGCAGTTAGGGTCTTATAATTTTCCTGGACTGCATCTCCAAATAGACATCTTTCTCCTTTAGTTAGTTCACTACACTTAGGCAAAATTAAATTATCTCTCTCGGGGTCTCCACAACCTAAGATAATTAAAGGCACGCTTACTTCCTTTAATATAGATTTTAAAGTATTTAAAACCTTATCTATATCCGGCTCCCCATAATCAGGATGGATACTCTTTAAACTAAGACACAAAAGTTCAGCTTTATAAACCTCTACACACTTCTTAGCCCAGAGAACTGGGTTATTTAAAACATCTTTAAAAGGCTCCTTTAAGCTTTCCGGCCAATCTAAAGGCTCTTTATCCAAAATCTCCATAGCAATAACTGGCTTGTAGGGCATATCTCCTTCAAAAAACAAAAAGGGCAATGTCTTTTCTCCACCCACTACTACTTTAGAAGTCCGGCTACCTCCCTCTTCAGGAGTTGCTCCAATAACCACCGAATTAATCTTATTTGTCCATTTTTCCAAAACCTGCTCCATAAATCCCCCCTTCTACTAAGATTTATCCCTGACGAAACTTACCCTGAATCCTAACAATCTTCTTAGGAAGGGCTTTCCTTAAGAGATTACCCTGATACAACCATTTTAGACGCAACTCTATTGGCTTTCTCTGATACTCCTTTATTATCTTTTTAGACAAATAATAATCGAAACCTTTTTTATTCTCTTTCATCTTTCAGATTTTTTAAATATCTCACATCTGCCTTATCTTGTCTTCTACCTGTTTTTCGCTTCATCTTAATAAGATCATCTTTAGAAACTACAGGAATAGAAGTCTGCTTAACTTTAATATGTTTAACATTTTTTACAGCTCTTTTATAATCTAAGGGTGCATTTATTACTATATCAATTTCGGACAAAGGCCAATTAGGGTTAAATAAGGAGAAAGCCTTCATATTCTTATTTCTTATCCAATCCTCTCTTTTATTCTTATCAATAAACTCCATTATATCTACCGGAGCTTTAGCTCGAAAACCCCACTTTTTTACTAAAGTTAAAAACCTCCTCAGATTCTTTTCATCCATATCTAAAAGTAAATCTATATCGTAAGTCATCCGGGGTATTCCCCAAAGATTAACTGCTACTCCTCCTACAACAATATATCTTATCTTCCTTTTATTAAACTCTCTAAAAATACCCAGGTAATCAAGCATCACTTTATCAAACTCGGAAATCTCTCCAGCTCCGTATGAGGAAAAAATAAACTAGAAACATACTCATCCATATAACCAGGTTCAGTGCTTAGTTCCAGATAGGTCATTTTTTTAGCTATACTTTCGGCTTCCTTCTTAGCCTGATAAGAAAGGAGGATTTCTCTGGCTCCCACTAAGGAACTATTACCTACAAAAGTAAATCTCTCTCTTTCTAAATCCGGCAAAAGTCCAATAGTTATTGCTTTATCAATATCTAAGTAAGTACCAAACCCTCCAGCTATAAAAAACTCCTTTATATCTTTAAAGCTTAAGCTTAATTTTTTAAGAAGAGTAAAGCCTGCTGAATAGATTGCCCCTTTAGAGCGTTTAAGATTTTCAATATCTGTTTCAGTAATAACGATATCCTCTGGCAAATCGTATTCCTCTTTAAACACCAATATAAATTCTTTTCCCTCTGAACCTTCTCTTACTCTTTTAGAATTAATGTCTTTAAACTTACCAGTGCGGTCGATAATCCCCTTTCTAAATAACTCCGCTAAGCAATCAATATAGCCAGAACCACAAATCCCTTTAGGCCTTACTTCTCCAATTGTAAAAACTCTAACCTCATCTTTATCTATTATCTCCACTCTCTGAATAGCTCCTTTAGTAGCTCTCATCCCGCACTTTACCCCACTTCCTTCAAAAGCCGGCCCCGCTGAAGCTGAGCAGGAAATAAGCCACTCTTTATTGCCCAAGACTATTTCTCCGTTTGTGCCTATATCTATGAGCATAGACAATTCCTCTTTTCTATTAAGCCCACAGGCTAAAACCCCGGCAGTTATATCCCCTCCTACATAGGTGCTTACCCCCGGTACGCACAGTAACAACCCCCGCGGATTTATTTTTATGCCTGCTTCAGCTGCCCTGATTACAGGAACAAAATTAGCTGTAGAAACATAAGGCTCTCTTCTAATAAAAGTAGGGTCAACTCTCAAGAGTAAATGAATCATAGTAGTGTTGCCTGCACAGACTACGCCATTTATATCAGTAAGAGCAATCTGAGCTTGCCGGGTTAATTCCGAAATTAGCCCGTTTATATTATCAATTACTGCGTGGTGAAGTTTTTCTAAACCTCCTCCTTCACTAGCATAGATTATCCGAGTGATAACATCACTGCCGAAGCTAGCTTGAGTATTATGAGTAGCCTTGGTTGCTAAGATTTCTCTATTATTTAAATTTACCAGCTGAGCTGAAACTGTGGTTGTTCCAATATCTACAGCTACTCCGTAATTCTTATCAGTAGTATCGCCGGGCTCAATTGAAACAATTTCAACCGTCCCATTTCTTTTACCCAATAAAACAGTTACTTTCCATTCACTTTCTCTCAAAAGTCTTCCCAATTTCTTTATATTAGTAAGGCCTGTCTGCATAATAGGGATATCTTTTATTTTTCTTATTTCTCTATATAATCTTTCTAAATCACTGACCGTATCGGAAAGAGTAGGCGGAGGCAATTCTAAATAAAGCTTAGTAGCCAAAGGAGAATGGATAAATAAATCTTTCTTTATTAAATCTTTGCCCTTATCAATATCTACCGGAGAAGAATAAATTCCTTTAAGACGAAGAAGTTTAAGGTCTTCTTCAGAGACTTGACCTAAATCTAACCGGGAAGTAGGAGGAACTTCAACCTCTAAATCACTTAAAACAATAGTTTGACAGGCTAAAACTACTCCTTTTTCTCTCTCTTCAGGAGATATCCTCCCTGAAGGCTCAGTTTTATATTTTCCTTTTTTAATAATAACTTTACACCGGCCACAGACCCCGTCTCCGCCACAACTAGAATTTATAAATACCCCTGCTTCAATAGCTGAGGAAAGTAGGTCTTTTCCTTTAGTTACTTTAACTTTAGTAGGTTGGGGATGAAAAAAAGTTACAGTAAAGGTTTCTTTCTCCATTTAAAGTTAAGAAAGGCTCTTTAAGTTCTTAAGATAAGAAGGAATACCCGAAGCTTCCTTAGGTCCTACCCTTACTTTCCAGCCAGATTCTTCCTCTAACTTTCCACTTAAGACTGCTACATAACCAGGAATAATTACCTCCCGATGGGATACTTTCTCCTCTATTCCTGTATCTTTTAAAGTCTTAGCAATGCTTTCTGCTGTAAACTTCTCAGCTGCCCAGGCAGTTAAAACACTCAAGCCCTCAGCATTACAGGTAATTATATAAGAAGGTATTTTAGAAGCCTCCACTTCTGATTCTACGGTAAAATAAGTTAAGGAAAAATTAGTGGTAACTAAAACTGGAGATTTATCGTCAACCTTCCCTACTTCATTTATCTTAGCTTCAACTTGTAAAGGCTTTTGGGGGTCAGTAAAAATATTCTGTCTTAAAGTAAGTAGAGGTAATATCTGCCAGGGCTCACACCCCTTCATTATTACTATACTAGAATACTTACAGATTAAAACTCCAGCCTCTATTACTTCCTGATAAGGATTACCTCCAGAAACAAAACTTAAGGTAGGATAGCCTAAAGGCCTGTAGAGTTTTCTTAAGGCTAATCTTCTTGTCTGGGTTAAGTTTTGAAGTTTGGATAATAGTTTTTCTTCTTCTAAAGAGATGACTAAATCTGAAACTCCTAATGAAGAAATGTCGGAAGTTAATTTTGCCAGCTCTTCTAAATCTTTGCCTCTTACTCCTAAAGGAAGGTTATATTCCTTAGAGAGTTGAGCCATCTCTTTAAAATTATCAGAGGTAGCAGGATAAATTAAAGGCCTTCTTTCCTTAGCTAAGCTTAAGGCTTCTTTAAGGAGTTGGGGGTCTCCTGAGATTAAGGCTAAGTTTAACTTCGACTTAGACAAGGCTAAATTTACTGCTTTAAGAAAGTTTTCCTTGTTTTTACTCTTTGCCTCTATGGCTATTAAATCCACAGATATTTCCTGGCCAACTCGGGTAAATTTTAACTGATTTATTTCAGAAATTCTTTTTTCAATTTCCTCTAAAGTTAAACTATCTTCTATTAAAAACCCAATCCCAGTAGGATGATAGAAAGTCTCTTCGTGCCTAAACATTACTGTTTCCTTTCCTACTTCCAGTTTGTTCTCACCAGTTCCAATAGTAACTAACTTTATTGGCGGTTGAGAAGCAGATTCTAAGATTTCCTTGGCTTCTTCAGTCACATAAGGGCACTTGCTTAAATCAACTTTTTTAGCGGCTAACTGCATAGCAAAAGCCAAACAAGTAGGAAAGCCACATTCTTTACAGTTCTTCTTAGGTAAATGCTTATAAATCTCTAATCCGGATAAACCCATCTCTCCTCCTCTTATCTACAACTTCATAACTATCATATCAAAGGAGGCATCTCCAAAGCTGGGTGGTTTACCTTTTGTAAATACTCTACTAACTCCTCAGCAGTGGTAGCAGAAGTCTCATCAGCAATTTTATCTATTAAATCTGGCAAGCCTTCCTCTGCACATCTCTTCTTTAGTCTTTCTCCCAATTCTTCTTTTAGTTCCTTGGGCATCCAGACAATTCTCTTTAAACCTCCATCAGCAGAGATAAATTTCTTACTTACAATATATAACTTTCCAATTCCCATAAATCCAGGAGTTTGAGCTCCTCCTCCTACTGAGCCAGCTAAAGTAGAAAAAGTCATTCCACAAGGGGTCATGCCTGAATATTCCCGGTTTACTATCATAAAGCCATTAGCCTCAGGTAAGATTGCCACAATACACTCAAAACAGCCACAGTTTGCAATGTGAATCCCATTAGCATAGTAACTATGGGTATGGGAAAGGGTCAAATTATATACATAGTCAAACTGACCCTGATTTTTAAATATTTTAGCCTCTTTAACTATATCAAGGAAATAATCCCTATCTATAAGGTTTCTGACTTCTTCTGTCCTCTCCTCAGGGAGTAAATCTAAAACCTTACTCACATTGGAAAGTAGGGGCCTTGACCTACATGTTTTATAGTAGAAGAGGGCAGAAGAACTTAAAACTGATTCACTCCCTGAAATCTCTGCCAAGAGTCTGCCTATCCTAAAAGGTAAAACTTCCCTCTGGGTTTTATCAATCTCTTGAAGTGATGATAATTCTTTTATCTTATTGGAAACTATCTTCTTTTGAGGATGTCTTATTGGTATCAAATTTAAAAAATCTATCAAATTCTTCCCATACAAAACAACTTTGTAGATGGAACCAGATTTCTTTAAATAGCCAATTATCCCAAATCTCTTTAGTAATAATTGAAGATGAATTGCTGCCTCTCTATCTTCTATACAAAGATATGCCTCAGCAACATTCCACCTACTGCCATATTTTCTTAATCTAATACTTCCATCTCCATCAAAGATACCTGCCAAAAAGGAAGTAATAAAGTTTTCGGGGAGATTGACCATCTTACCTAAATTCCATTTACCTTTTAAACCAACTTTTATGCCAAAATAATCTGCAATAGCCCCTAAAATAAAATTATTGGTGTAACAATCATAACATATCTTTTTAGCCTTTATTCTTCTTCCTTTAATGAAGGATGCACTGCTACCTTTTAGTCGAATCTTCACATTCCTATCTGGGAATAAATTTTGTAACAAACTTTTATATACACTGACCAGAGTTTTTTCAGTATTAATGAAATTAATCTTATACTCTCCTTTGCCTATTCTACAAATAGAGCCATCTGAAGCAAGTAATCCCAATATATAGAACAAATCATTATTCAAGATTCTATTAGAAATATCTATATATGACCAACCTTTATAAACTCTTTTTACCTCTCCTTTAACCTCATTCCAGAGTCTTCCTGTAGAATCCAAATTATTTATAACTGTTCTCATAGTGGAAATTGGTAAAGAATTATTTTTAAAATTGGGTATTGATAATTTCCTCAATGCCTTAGAAAGTCTACCGTATTTCTCTCTCAGTTCTTTTTTCAAATATCCAATTATTTCTCTATCTCTGATTCGGCAACACCCAGGAATGATGTCGAATATATCTGGAAGTTTAGAATTAATCTTCAATCTTTTAAGAGCTAAGACTCTATCCCCTTCTCTTATCTGATCGGCTCTAACCCAAACTATACCTTCAGCTCTATCGACTGAAACTTTATGATCTCTGGTTAATATAAGTTCGAGCCCTGACTTTGTTTTAATCTTTACCAACTCTTCAGGAGCAGGGAATTTCTGCATGGCTATAATTTTCTCCCTAATATTTTTGCCATTACCCAATGTGAGTGCCTGGAATTTTGTATATTCCTCTGTGCCCCTATATCTATTAATGAATTCACCTATCTTTATAGGTTTATCATTAATAATTATCTGTGTATCTCCAACGCAACAACTCGTCTCAGGCCAGGTGAGTATTGAATATGCATGGAATCTCTCCAGAGTCTTATTAGACTTCTGATAAATAAACTCATTTACTCCCTTCCATTCTCCCCTTACCGGGTCTAAGCACTCTCCTTTCTTAACTGGTTGGTTAGGACCTGTGGGGTTAAGTTCATAAGAAGCTTTGGCATCTAACCAGGTGTAGGCTCCACAGAGACCTAATCTTTCTGGTTTAACTATACACACATGATTAGGTGCAAAACTTTGGCATAAAACACAGGAATAGAAAACATCTACACTCTCATCAGTCATTCCAGCCATTCTTTCATCTCTTTCTTGGTAGGCTTTCTTTGCTTCTTCCAATATTTTCTCTACATCCCCCTGATTAGTGTATATTTTAACTTGCACTCTATCTACAATCTTAGAAAAAGTATCGTGAAGCCGAGCATGGAGGATTACTCCAAAATGCCTGAGCCTAAACCCCTTATTGAAAGCATCTTTAGAAATTCTTATCCAGCAGGTATTGCGTTGACCCATATGAAATATGCCCATAGCTTCGTTTAGAAAGGTGTGAATCTGGCGCTCTAAGATAGGCTCAAAATCTTTCTGCATCTTTCTTCCGGCAACCTCAACTAAAATTCCCAAAGGCATATTACCACCTTCAGGACAAGAATCAATATCCAAGCCTATAATCTCAACCTTACCATCTTCAACCTCTTCTAAACTTCTACTCCTTAAAAATTCAAAAGCAGTAGAATACTTTCCTCCAAACTGGCAATACATCTGCTCACGCCTAACTCTTTCTCCCTCAAAAGCAGCTGAATAAGCCACTGGAATAGGGATGTTTCTAATTTTTACTTTTATATCCCTTGCCAACAAAGCTAAAGATACTATTTTTGAATAATTTTTCTCACTCAATAAAGCCTCGTGGGAAGTAAAAGGAGTTTCTCTTATTTCAGGAACATCCTGATCAGTAATAACAGGAAAACCCAATCTTATAGCAGCAAAAGCTACTGCGACTTTAATATCATCTAATTCTCCTAAAGCTAAAACAAATGCTGGAACACGCTTTTTACAATAATCTATATTCTTTTGTGTTTCTCCTTTTTTGTTCCCCCCATAAGATAAAGACGCCCTTATAGCAAAATTTACTGCATGAATAGCTGAACTAGTTTGACTTCCTAAAGGAACTATATAGTGATCAAGGCCTACTTGAACATTCTCCCTAATTAACTGGTCCCTAAAATTTTTTTTATTAACACTTCCAGCTAAAAGAGAAAGAATGTTCTTCTCCTGAAGTTCTCTTATCAAAGTTGCTGCTATTTTACTGTCAGGAGCAGCCCCTAATATAACTGCCACCCCACTTATTCTCCCATCAACAAGTTGAATTCCCAAACTCCTTAATACTGAGTCAGGAATAAACCCCTGCCAGCCTTCCTCAGGCAAATCCCCTTCAGCATATTTTATAGCTTCTATCAATTCTGCAGATAAAGCTGAAGCCACTCCTGAATCAGTAGCATCTTTCAAAAGGGAATCCCAACTATTTTGAGGAACCTCTCTTAAAAAACTTTTAATATCTCCTAATACATCCTTTGCCTCTCTTAAGTTAGTTATTTCCTTTCCTAAAAGAGCGTATATTAAAGGAAGATAGTATCCTGTTTGAGGAAAACTAACCTTAAAATCTTCCCCTTTTCTCTTTATAAGGTCGTCTAACAAATTATTTAGTGAATTTACCACCTTATATGAACCACTAATTGCAAGTTTGCCTAATGTTTCTAACATTTCTCTATTACTTCCCATTCTAACTTAAATTCTAAAGATACTACCAGCACTACACATTCAGGCCAGGTCTATCCCTTTTAAAATATCAGGAACATACCTATCCCAGCCTAAAGGCATAATATGAATACCCTGACACAAAGGCTTAAGCTTCTTAATAAGTCTTACTGCTATCTCTACTGACTTTTTGGGTCTGTCTTCTTTAGAAACAGAAGCCATCTCCTCTATCAATTCTTGAGGCACATTTACTCCGGAGACATTCTCATTCATATACTTAGCCATCTTAGCAGACTTTAAAAGGACTACGCCAGCTAATATGGGAACTCCTAAATCCTTTACCTTCTCTACAAACCTAGCAAATTTATCAACCTCATATACGGGCTGAGTTTGAAAAAACTGAGCTCCTGCCGAAATCTTTTTTTTCATTTTTATAATTTGAGGCTCTAAAGGCTCTATCCCCGGATTAACTACTGCGCCTAAAAATAGCTGGGGCCTACCTTCCAAAGGATTTCCTACCATATCTTCTCCCTCATTAAGGCTTTTAGCTGCCTTTAATAATTGAACTGAATCTAAATCGTAAACAGGTTTTGCCTGAGGATGGTCTCCTAAAACAGGATGGTCTCCGGTTAAACACAAAACATTCTCAATTCCCAAAACATAAGCACTTAACAAATCCGATTGAAGAGCAAGCCTGTTTCTGTCCCGGGTTACTAACTGATAAACTGGCTCAATACCTCTTTCTTTTAAAAGATGACAAACTGCTAAAGAACCCAGCCTCATTACTGCTGACTGAATATCAGTAACATTTATAGCAGTAACTTTTCCTTTTAACTTATCTGCCTCCTCTAGGTAAGGCTCTATATTTACTCCTTTGGGAGGGCCGATCTCAGAAGTTACTACAAAATCTCCTTTTTCCAATTTCTCTTTAAGGAGACTCATTATTCTCCTACTACCCTTAAACCAGCTAAAGATTTAAAAGTTGCCTTTTTTTCTTCTAACTTTAAACTTCTGGGTTTCGACCACTTTGCATAATTCTTAGGTTCTTTATAGCTCTTTAACAAATCAAGCTTACCTATAGCTTTTAATCTTTCATAAATTAATTGCCAACCACAGTCTTTTTCCTTATCTACTTCACACTTTCCATCTTTAGAGCCTCCGCAAGGCCCATTCAAAAGTCCTTTTGAACAAAGAGTAAGGGGGCATAGTCCTCCCGTCTCTTCTACAATACATTCTCCACATAAAGAACAATATTCAGTAATGAAATCCTCACTTACTGTCTCTCCTCCAAATATAGTATCGCACCCAGGATGAACTAACTTACCTCCAGTAGCATCCATTACAGTATGAATTCCCTGACCACAAGCTAAAACCAAAAAAGAGTCAGCTTGCTCAACTCCCTGCTTATGTTCTTCTAGGAGAAGTTTTTTTGCTGAAGAAAGTTTACAAAGTGAAGACCCACTAGGAGTTGCTGCCCAACCGGTTACTTTTATCCCTTTCTCTTCTAGACGCTTCTTCATTTCTCTAGCTTGTTCAGCTCCACCTGAACGGCACTTCTCAGCACAATTTCCACAACCTACTACAAAAACCTTTTCCTCTTCTCTGAAAAATCTAAGAATTTCCTCTAAAGGCTTCTGAATAGTGGCATGCATAGACTTCTTAAATTAAGAATATACTCTTAAATTTTGGAGCAAAAAGGCAAGGAGAATTTGAATTTTAACACTACAACTATTGAAAGTCAAGTTAAATGAAACTGAAAAAATTAATCTTCTCTTTCATTTTTTAAGGAAGAATCTCTTCTTTAAAGCCTCTCCTCTCTTAAGAAAAGGAAGGATTAAGAAAGACTTTGACAAACAAACCCCTTCCTATTAGAATAAATATTCCAAAATTTAGATATGATTGTAAAAGAAATCCCGGTAATCTGGCTTCAAGGTGCAAGTTGTAGTGGGTGTTCTATCTCAGTAATGAATGCCGGTTCTCCTCAGATTAAAAATCTTCTTTTAGATGAAATAGTTCCGGGGAAAAAGTAAATCTTTTATTCCATGCTACTCTGATGGCTCATCAGGGAGAACCTTCGATAAAAATCTTAAAAGATACTTCCCAAGAAAAAAAAGAAGAATTATCTCTTAGTAGTGGAAGGTTCCATTCCTACAGCTGAAAAAGGAAAGTATGCTACTGTGGGTGAAGAAAAAGAAAGAACCCTTACTCTTTTAGAAGAATTAGCTAAGACCGCCCTCAAAATAATTGCTTTGGGTAGTTGTTCCTCTTTCGGCGGAATCCCCAAAGCCCAGCCCAACCCTGCAGAGTGTAAATCAGTAAAAGAAATCTTGGCTGAAAAAAATATAACTACCCCTCTTATTAATATCCCTGGCGCCACCTCATCCTGACTGGTTCTTAGGAACAATTTCCGCTTTACTCTTAGAAAAAAACTTAGAATTAGATGACTTACTAAGACCTAAATTATTCTTTTCTCAGTTAATCCACGAGAATTGTCCTAAAAGAGCAGACTTTGATAAGGGTAAATTCGCCAAGAATCTTTCTCAAGAAGGCTGTCTTTATCAGTTAGGCTGTAAAGGTCACTTCACTTATGCTGATTGTCCTCTCAGAGAATGGAATGAGGGGATAAACTGGTGTATAAAAGCAGGTTCACCTTGCTTAGGTTGCACTGAGCCAGGTTTTCCTGATTTTAATTCTCCTTTTTATGAAAAGACAAGATTAGAAACTCTTAAAAAATGCATAGATACGAATTTAAGATAGACCCGATAACTCGAATAGAAGGCCATTTAGGGATTGAAGTAATTGTAGAAAAAGACCGAGTAATAGAAGCCGGAGCAAAAGGAACTCTGTTTAGAGGCTTTGAAATTATCTTAAAAGGAAGAAATCCTTTAGATGCTCCCAGATTTTCTCAGAGAATCTGCGGAGTCTGTCCAGCATCTCATTCTAAAGCCTCCAGCTTAGCTTTAGACAAAGCTTTAAATATCTCAAGAATCCCCAAAAACGCTACGATTATAAGAAGCCTTATTCTGGGAGCTAATTTTCTCCAGTCGCATATCCTCCATTTTTATCATTTATCTTTATTAGACTACGTGGATATATCTAAAGTAGTAGGAGAAACCCCTCCCTTTAGCCCTTCTCCTCACAAAAATTGCCGACTCCCACCTCAACTTAATGAAGAACTCAGCAAACACTACTTACAGGCTTTAGAAATAAGAAGAGGAACTCATAAACTCTTAGCTCTCTTAGGAG
>Ga0180301_10001653_pt1 | contig 17523 bp, 10 predicted proteins | sample GuaBasSediGuay16_FD_121797 | JGI IMG/M metagenome (GOLD analysis project Ga0180301, IMG submission 121797) | Subseafloor sediment microbial communities from Guaymas Basin, Gulf of California, Mexico - Guay16, Core 4569-2, 12-15 cm | ecosystem: Environmental > Aquatic > Marine > Hydrothermal... | reverse complement strand
TAGCAAAAAATATGGATGTTCGAGATGTAAATATTTTGGAGTTGTAATGAAAGAGATAGAGGAATAAGAATGATGTGATAGAATGACTCAAGAAATGTTGGCAGTATGTGATAAATGTAAAGTCATCTTCAGAATAGGAAACTTTACAAACGAAAGTATAGAACCGAAACGAGCCGTTGAATTTTTCATAAGACACAAGGGGCATCCAATAAGAATTATCGGAGATGATGGTGGCTGGGATTTGGTATTAGATGAACTTACAGAAAAGAAAGGGTATTGTTGGATAAAAACAATTGGAGAACTGATAATTAAGCAATGTTTTAAACCATTAATTAAAAACAAAACCAAAGTAAAAAAAGACTTCAAAACAAGAAAACTAAAATGTCCTTGTGGTTGTGGAAATTACTTGTTTGTTGTTAAAAGTTATTGGTTTGATGATGCTATCGTAATAGGTATCGGAAAGAAACAAGAAAACGCTGAAGGGTTTTTGGTTAATAAAAAAGTGCTTGAATGGATTAATGATATGTTTGAGAAATTAGGGAGGTAAATCATGGGTCTATATGACACTATAACAGTTGTTACATATTGTCCAGTGTGTGGCAAACTTCATGCTATAGAATTTCAGACTAAAGATTTGGGTAGACGAATGTATCATTATGAACCATTACCAGAAGATTGGTTCATTATTGAAAGAGGTTTTAGAAAAAACCTTCCTGTCTTTCCGAGAACAGTATATGATAAATCTCACATAGTCTGGACAAATCAAGCTGAAAAAAGAGAAGCAATGGCTAAAATCCCACCAGAAGAAGAATTAAAAGGACTGAAGCATGTCAATGTTATAGGAGAGTGTAGCGGTAAATGGATACATGCAAAAATACCTATAGAAAACGGATTTCTCATAAATAAATTGAAAAACATTGAACTTAAGGATGCAGATTATGATAAATGCATATTCTGTAACAAGGTTTGTTCGGAAAAACTGTGTAAAGCATGTCAGAAAAAACTTGAGAAACAGTTAAAAGCGTTTTTCGATTTCGTAAACAATTTTGCAAAAAAGGATAAAGATTTGGAAAGAGATAATATTGTTAAAATGTATTTGAGGAGGTTGAAAAAATGAAATGTGCTTATGAAGATATTAGAAAAAGAATTAAGGAAGAACCGAAGTGGTTCGATGAATCTGGTGTTCCGAGATATGATAAGTTCAGTCCAGATATGATTTCAAACATTTATGCAGATGAGGTTGCTCTTGTAGAAATCGAATGTCAATGGTGTGGGAAAAAGTTTTTGGTTGAAGTTACATGGGATATACTTGATAAATTAAGAGATGTTCCACCATTGTCTAAAAGAGTAAAAAAAGGTGAAATATATTACGGTGACCCACCAATACATAAATGCACTGGAGATACTATGACATCTGATTTTGTTCGAGTTATAGAATTCTGGCAGAGGAATGGTTATGGGGATTGGAAAAGAAACAGGAGATTGGAAACTAAAAACAAAAAAAAGTTAAAAACAAAGTGAACTATGGTCTGTCAAAAATTTTTGTGCAGAATGGTTGAAGAATGCGGGTGCTGTGCAGGAGATTATAGCGATGCTCCTGTTGGATGCATATATTTTAGGTGTATATACTGCAAACACTTTAGGAATCCGTGCAAAGGGAATGATGAATCTGTAGTTTAGTATCTGATATCAAAATCGACAAACCAAACAGCGTAGAAGAAAACCAGTGTCCTTTTTCGCATTTTGCCTCGTAAATATAACCGTATTCGTTCTTTTCTATAAACCTAACTGGATATACAGGAACAACCTTTCCACATCCTTGACAGAACCTATAATATTTACGGCCACTCTTCAACCTGTTCTGCAAGGACATAAAGAATTCCTCCAGTCAATCCTATTCCAACTTCTGTTAACAACCCACCACTAAAGTATGTTATCAATGCTTGTGCTATTATAGTTCCGACAAACACATACTTTGTATATGGTTTTTGTTTTGTGAAGCAGAAATTACTTGAACTGTGTTTCAGGTTTTCTTCTTTGTCTACCTTTATCTGAACAGAAGTTGTATAACAGTGTTGATTGTTCGTTCCTATTATACCATGTTGTAAATCGAATTGTACTGTGTCTTCATTGCCACATCTTGGTATATATAACATTGGGTTTTTCATGCAACGGAATTGTGGTACTGTTACTGGAGGTATTTTTTCGTTTTCAACAAGATAATATATACTTCCCATACATGCATCATACTGGCTTTCTGATATGCAGTGTATTCCTTTGTCCGTTTTGGTGTAGTTTTGGCAGAATGCAGTTGATAATGTAACTGTTAAATTGGCTTCGCATGGAGATACTAAATACAGATTTACTAATTTATCATCATCCTTATTAAGCATTATTGGATAATCATATGTTCTCGCACCTATTGTGAATTTATCTACATCTGTAAATGGTTGTTTTAGGATAAGCTTGTGAGGTATTCTGTAGTATTTTTCGTTGAAACTATCAAGAATAGCACCTGCTAAAGCTACAGGTGTTAACACACCTGCTGTTTTCATTGCTGTTTTCAGGGTTTCTGTGTCTATTCTTCCTCTTATATGGTTTTCATAGAATTGTTTTCCGTATTTTTCTGTTAGTATTTTTCTTCTTGTTTCTCTGTCCAAAGTTTTTGAAAATGCCATTATTTCGGTTTCCTCTGCTTTGAGACCGAGTTTTGCTAAAGTTCCTTCTATCCCTTCTTTAGCAGATGATGTCAAAGCCCTTCCAGCATCTTTAATCTTTCCTACAAAATAACTTTTACCTGCTTTGAATATCTTTGATACAGGCATAGCCCATATTACAACTGTTCCGACATTCTTGAACCATGAAGAATATCCAGTCCATGCTTTTTCTTCTCCCATAGGGAACTGTTCATAATACATGAGAAACTTCGGGTCTCCGAATCCAGCAATCCATTTTTTAGCATCGCTTACATTTTGAGGTAGAACGAAGTTATAAACTCTACATCCGTGATATTCTTCTTTTTCTTCTCCAGTAACTTTTCTTTTTATCCTTTCCCATATTGATGGTTCTTTTCTTATTTCTGCTTCAGGAAACTTACATTCAACATAGACATCTGTATAAATTGCATCTCCTTTCTTGTAGCAACCCATATCTTTTTTATATACTGTTGATGCAATTGCACATGCAAGTTGTTCGGTAGACTCTTTAGCCATATAGTATTCTATAGGGTATTCTTCCTCGTATTTACCGCACCATTGAGGATATTTTGCACAGAATTCGTCTATAAGTTTTCCGAGCTGTGTCGCAGAAGTAACTATTAAAACAGCTATAACAATGCCTATTATTAATACTAAAGAAAGCTTTGTCATTTGTTCTATTTGCCAACCTTGTCCTTTCATTTAAACCACTTCAAGGAGACCCCGTAGGGCTTATGACCCTACAAAGCCCTATCCTTTAGGGTAGGGTAGTTTACAATTCCTCTTCTGTTAAAGCTATTTCTGTTGGAATTTTCTTCCTTCTTTTGAATATTGAGTAAACTATTATTAATATTATTGCAACAACCAATCCAGCTTTGGTAAGTTCGTTTATATCACTCGGAGTTTCTGGTATCTGATACACTCTCTTTACAACTATGAAATAGTCCTGTGCATACAATATACCCCTAACTGTGTATGTTTTGAGTTTTACCATATACTTTCCAGCAACTTTCGGAGTAAATGTTAGAGTTCTTGTTATCTCTATTTCTGATAATGGTTTTGCAAGGAATTGCTCACGCTTTACTGGAGTAAGTTTGTTTCCTGCAAGGTCTTCTATCCAGTATTCTATTATAACATCTTCTTTCAATCCACCTTTGTTTATTATTGTTATATTTACATAGATGTCCTGTGGGAAGTAGAACATTGGCATTGTTTTGTTTAGAACTTCTATTATGTTATCGTATACACCAGTAGCAGAACCACCAGCTTGTGTATATGTTGTATCGAATTGAACTGTTCCTATGTATTTGTCTATTATTCCTTGAGGTATCCATTGACCGTTTTCATATATGTACATCGTTCTTAATACTTTATACACTCCAGCTTCATTTAATGTTGGTAGATAGTAGACATTTCTTGTTGTTCCATTCACATAATCATCGAATGTTACTTCGAATTCTGTAACAGTTGAACCATATACATATTCTGTTGAATGATATTTTATCAGCTTATACTTGAACTTAACATGACCTGTATAGTTGAGTATGTATGTTACTTTGAATGTTAGGTAAACATGATTGTATAGATATTCGAGGTATATCAAATCAGTATCAGCTCCAGATACAGTTATAGTTCCGTTTATTCCTCTTATTATTACCCTTTCAAGAGAATCCTCTGCTTCTAATGCAATTCTGTATTCTCCTGCTGGTAGGTCTGGTATAAAGAATGCTCCTCTTATCTTTCCTGTCCAATCTCCACTTTCGTTGTATACAAATGTATATCCATAAAGTGTTGCTTCCCTTCCTGTTCCGTTTTCATTGAAAAGGTATATATGAATGTCTATATTATAGTTCTCTGGTAGCATAGAATTATCTCCAACAGCTTCGAAGTAAATCTTATCTCCTACTTCGAATGTCTGTCCTACTGCATTTGCAGAAAATGCTGAATCTGTAAATATCTTGAAATCGTCATGATATATGCTTAAATCGAAATAGTAATGTGTTATTACATTCGTGTCCTTTGTCGTTGTGTTTATGTAATCGAGATATGAAAGTATTGTTGTTGTATTAGTTTCTATTGAAAGGTTCTGTATGGTATTTATTATTGTTGTTACATTTGTCTGTGTTGCGAGTTCAAGGTTAAGTATATCCTGAACCGAAAGGTTGTTAAGACCGTTTATCATGGTTACTACAAGTGTTATGTTGTCTTGAGTTGAAAGATTTAGAGATTTTATATCATCTATGCTTAAGTTGTTGAGACTGTCTATTGCGACTATCAATGTTGATATGTTATCCTGTGTTGCAAGGTCAAGGTCTATAATTTCCTGCAATGAAAGGTTGTTTAGATTTGCTATTGATGTCAGTATAGTTGATACATTATTTTGAGTAGCAAGGTTCAAAGCTATTATATCGTTTATAGAAAGGTTGTTTAGGTTATCTATGTATGCTAAAATTGTTGTTACATTGTCTTGAGTTGCGAGTTCAAGAGATTTTATATCGTTCAAAGACAGGTTATTCAAACCGTCTATGTATGTTAGTATAGTGCTTACATTATCTTGAGTTGCGAGATTTAGTGCTATTATATCATTTATGGAAAGATTGTTTAGATTTCCTATGTATGTTAGTATGGTACTTACATTATCTTGTGTTGCGAGGTTCAGAGATAGGATATCATCTATTGAAAGATTGTTAAGGTTATCTATCTTTGTTATTACAAGAGATATGTTATCTTGTGTAGAAAGATTTAGAGTTAGAATATCTGCAAGGGAAAGGTTATTTAGGTTTGCTATATCCTGCTGTATTGAATAAAGCTTGTTCCATATACTTGAATTGTGTGATTGTATTTCGGTTATTATCGATGCATTCAGATTTACTATATCTGCTCTTATTGTTGTTATGTTGTCCTGTGTAGACAAATTCAGAGCTATTATCTCATCTATACTTAAATTGTTAAGATTGACTATTGCATTCAGTATTGATGTTACATTACTCTGGGTTGCGAGGTTCAAATCTATTATATCCTGTAAAGATAGGTTGTTCAAATTTTCGATTTTTGCTATTATAGTTGATACATTGTTTTGTGTGGCAAGTTGTAGAGATATTATATCCTGCAAAGATAGGTTGTTCAAATTGTCTATTGCTACGAGTATATCTGATACATTGCTCTGTGTGGCAAGATTCAATGCTATAATATCATTTATGCTTAAATTGTTCAGATTATCTATATGCGTTAAAATGGTTGTTATATTATCCTGTGTAGCGAGATTTAAGGCTATTATCTCGTTTATTGAAAGATTATTCAGATTTTCTATGTATGTCAGTATGGTGCTTACATTGTTTTGAGTTGCAAGATTAAGAGAAAGTATATCATCTATCGAAAGGTTGTTTAGATTATCTATTTTTGTTATTACAATGGATATATTGTCTTGTGTTGCAAGATTCAGAGCTATTATTTCATCTATGCTTAAATTGTTGAGGTTTGATATAGCGTTAAGTATATCTGATACATTGTTTTGGGTTGCAAGATTTAGGTCTATTATTTCTTGTAGTGATAGATTGTTAAGACCGTCTATTTTGGCTATTATTGTTGTTACATTATCCTGCGTAGCGAGTTGAAGTGATATTATATCTTGTAGAGAAAGATTGTTCAAGTTATCTATTGCTACGAGTATATCTGATACATTGGTTTGTGTAGCAAGGTTTAATGCTATGATATCGTTTATGGATAGATTGTTAAGTCCATCAATTTTTGCTATTATTGTCGTTACATTATCTTGTGTGGCGAGGTTCAATGCGATTATCTGGTCTATAGAAAGGTTATTAAGATTTGCTATAGCATCAAGTATCGATGTTACATTATTTTGGGTTGAAAGGTTCAAGTTTATAATATCTTGCAAAGACAAATTGTTCAATCCTTGTATTTCTGCTATTATTGTCGTTACATTATCCTGTGTAGCAAGATTTAAATCAATAATCTGCTGTAGCGACAAATTGTTAAGATTCTGAACAGCTATTAATACATCTGATACATTATCTTGTGTGGCGAGGTTCAATGATTTTATATCATCAAGAGATAAGTTGTTTAAATTGTCTATGTTCAAAAGTATTGTTGATATATTATCTTGAGTAGCAAGTTGTAAGGCTATAATATCGTTTATTGATAGATTATTTAGTCCTTCAATTTTGGTTATTATTGTTGTTATGTTGTCCTGTGTAGATAGGTTAAGTCCTATTATATCTTGTAGTGATAGGTTATTAAGTCCTTCAATTTTGGTTATTATTGTCGATACATTATTCTGCGTTGCAAGATGCAGGTCTATTATTTCTTGCAGAGAAAGGTTATTCAGATTGTCTATATATGTTAGAATAGTTGACACATTATCTTGTGTAGCAAGGTTAAGCTCTATTATCTGATTTATAGAAAGGTTGTTAAGATTTGCTATAGCATTGAGTATTGATGTCACATTGTCTTGTGTTGAAAGGTTAAGTCCTATAATCTCTTGTAGAGATAGATTGTTCAATCCCTCTATTTCCGCTATTATTGTTGTGACATTTTCTTGCGTAGCGAGATTCAGGTCAATAATCTGCTGTAACGATAGGTTGTTCAGGTTCTGAACAGCAACAAGCACATCGGAAACATTGCTTTGAGTAGCAAGGTTCAACGATTTTATCTCATCAAGGGAAAGGTTGTTGAGATTGTCTATATTCAAAAGTATTGTGGATATATTGTTTTGCGTGGCGAGTTCTAAAGCTATTATATCGTTTATTGATAGATTGTTCAATCCTTCTATTTTTGCTATTATAGTAGTAACATTATCTTGTGTAGCAAGATTCAAATCTATAATTTCTTGTAGAGAGAGGTTATTCAATCCTTCAATTTTTGTTATTATTGTTGAAACATTGTCTTGTGTGGCAAGTTGAAGGTTTATTATTTCTTGTAATGATAAATTGTTTAAATTGTCTATGTGTGCCAAAATTGTTGTAACATTATCTTGTGTGGCAAGATTCAATGAAACAATTTCACTTAATGATAGATTATTTAGATTATTTAGCATGTTAACCAGCAATCTTGTTACAGAAATCTGTGATAGATTTTTCGCTACTTTGTTGTTTATTGCTTGTTCACTATATAGAGCCGAAATATCGAGACTCGCTAACATTGGTATAACATGCAACATATATTCTTTATAATTACTTTTTAAGTGCATATATTCTTCTTCAAAAAGTTGGTATTGTGTATAGTTACTTCCGTAACTCAAGTTTATTGCCATCATTTTTGTGTATGTCTCGTTAACATGCCAATACTGACTTGTCAAATGAAAACATTGTGTTGCGAATGTATCGTTTATTTTCATGTAAGTTTCATTGAGTGGCATCTGTGGTGGTTCTATTCCTGTTAAATTATAGTAAACATCACATAGTGCATCCATGAACTCGTGAATATGTTCAACATTGTAGTATCTCGCATTTGCCCATTCATATAAATGGTTTGTAAATCTTATGTAATAATTGTCGTATCCAAATTTTTGTAATTCTATCGGAACTATTAAAACGAAATTATTTGTTTCATAATTGAACTCACAAGTATAGTTGTCAACATCAATCCATGCTGACCCATTCCAATGTTTAAATTCCAATATATCTTCACAGAAAATTTCTTTAAATCCGTTAAACTTAAATGTTGTTGACACATTTCCGCTTGATTGCGAATATACTGTGAAATTTACCCACACAGAACCACCATATAAAGAAGTATCGTTTAAATTAGCATAAACATTTGTTTTCTCTACTATATATGCTCCGTCTGGTGGTGTTACATGAAGTTCAGATGAACCCCTTACTTCAATCCATTCAAGAGTTGAAAATGTATCGAAACTTATGTATAAGTAATCTGTTCTAAAATTACTTGATGAAGTGTCTGGTATAGTTGAGTCTTCGAATTTTAGTGTCACATTTCCATCATTGCTTATCAAACCTTCTTTAGTCAAGTTGTTTGTAGTAATAGAATTTCCGACAGCAAATTCTACTGATTCTTGTGGTGTTATTACATTCGGTAAATCATACCAAGTTCCACTACTCCAATTATATATCGATATTGTAATTACATCGTTTGTTACACTATCCCACATACCTTTCCAATATATAGTAAACGAAGTCATTATACTTTCATTTGGTTGAACAATTCCTGTGAAATTGAAATAAACCTTCAATCTTTTTTGACTACCAAAATTTTCTTCTTTTATATCATAATAGACATCATCGTCAGACCATGTATCAAGATATGTTCCGCTAAATAAACTTCCTACTTCAATAAGAGAATCATTTGCATACAAAGGATTTACACTACCATTATAGTAACACTGTGCTATAAGAGGATAAGTTCCAGATACATAAGGAACTTTGAAATCATAATAGTAAATACCCTTATCGCTATATGACATTGGTGCATTGTATAAGAAATATGTGTTATCTGGATATAATGCAAAGAAAAAGCATAGTCCTTGTGTTACTTCATTCCCATTTGAATCAATCAGCTGAATCCAAGCCTTTGCTTGTTCTCCTGGTGAGTATTCAGTTCCGTGAAATCTTATTTCTCCTCGTGGATTGTTATAGTATGTTATTCTGTATCTTGCATAGATATTGTTTGCTTGTTTGCTTGTCATGAATGTTAAATTATAAACTCCAGATGAAGTTATAATGTCTGAACAATCAAATGTCATTTCGTAATTAACAACATTACCAGAACCAACACTCCATGTATTTGGTTTGCAGTTTATTCCATTGACGAAAGCCTGAACATCTGTTAAAGCAAGAAAATCTCCTCTTATTATAATCTCTGCTGATATAACTTTTGCTACACCATCAGGTGGGTCAAAAACCACAGGAGATGATGTTACTCCGCTTCCATAATGCTGATTTGGATTTGTTGTTGAGAAAAAACCTATCGGTGCTTCTATTGTTTTAACAGTTTGTTCGGCATATGCAAATTCGACTAAAAAAATCACAAGAACTATACCTGTGATTGATGCAAATATCTTTTTATTTATTTTACAAGCCATAGTATCAGTAATGCTATAGCAAGAATTGCTATTATAATGTATATGTTCTTCATAATAAATGCTATTATTCCTCCTGTTATGCTTGGTGTTGGTGCTGTAACTCCTTCAGGCACACATCTTCTATCAACACAGTTAAGAGATAGACATTCTTCATCTCTATCACAGAACCATCCTAATGGTTTACCTTCTATTGCTGTTACATTAACTCCTATTTCCTTTAGGTTTATGATACTTCCTTTCATTACCTTTGCTCGTATCACATAAGATTTCTGTACACCTATCTGCTCTGGCATTGTTGATGTTACATATACATATACAGAGCTGTGTGGAGGTACTTGTATTGTTTGATTTGAAATTGAACCGAGTTCTGGGCTTTCTCCAAGAAGTTCGAATATTACGGATATTTCTACATCTTCATTATTCACTACAGTCATTTGAACTGTTTCGTCGTCAAGTGGTATTGACTGAAGTATTATTTCTCTCGGTACTATGTCAAATGCTATCTTTTCTACAGCTTCTGGTATTGCTGGAACTCCTATAACCTCTGGTGCGGCTCCTCCAGCACCACCAGTACCAGGAAGTGATGAACCAGTTAAACCTGCTGTGTAATAGACAAGCTTAAATTCGTAGAGTCCAGGTTCAAGTGATGAACTGCTATGCGATGTTCCTACAAGTATATCTACATAGTCTCCGTTTACAGTTGCAGTAACATCTTGTGATGAACCGTTTACATATGCTTCAATATCACCTACTCTCAATCCAAATTCATAAAGTCTTGATATAGGAATCTTATATCGTATAGGACAGTTCTTTGTTATGTTAAATCCATCATCTTCCACAACTATGAATGCAAAGTATGCGTTTTCAGTTAACTCTGGTTCTATTCCTCCTGATTGGTATATTGGAGTAAATGAATCTTCGTAAACGGTTTCCTTTGTGTAGTTTACATATGATACAACTATGCTATTTGGTGGTGTTGATACGAACTGTTCATATGGTGTTAGGTTATACCATCCACTAATCTTTGTTGTGTTGAAGAATACATCTATTGTTACAAGGTCATCTGTGTTGTTTGAAATAAGCGTTATATATCCAGTTGCATTTGTTCCGTGATACGGGGTCTTTACAACTATTTCATTGTATTCTGATTCAAGAACACTATCATTGAAGTATCCGAATATCACACCGTCTTTCGAGCAGTTTACAACTTGATATGTCGTATCTACACCTGCTGGTATGTTTACATAATAATCTTTAACACAAGTCCATCCAGTTCTTGTATCTGCATATGTAGGTATATTTATTGCATCTATACTTCCTAATGAATTGTTTGCAATCATTATTTTTGTTATATATGCTGTGGAATTATGTTCGCTTATTCGTGATGGGTCGCTTATCCAGTCTCCTAATGCTGTATATACTCTAACACCATGTAGTGTTGTTCCATTAACATAAACTCCTGTTGTTGTATTTGTCCATGCTGTTGCATAGAAATCTCCTATCTGGTCTACTGTTAATATAACATTACATAAACTTCCAGTAAGAGTTCCTGTTATGTTTTGTTTTGAACCATCTTCTTTTTCATATTCAGCCCAGCACTTATCTATATATGTCGTAGGAGTTATTGTAAATGAAAAGTTCACAGCTTGTGTTCCGTTAAAGAATGATGTATTGAATGATTCACCAGAAATTTCTGGGTATTTTTCTACTGTTACCTGTCTGTCTTCGGTAACATTCATGTTTCCTGCGGTATCGTTACCATATACTCTGAAGTAGTATGTACCATCTGCAAGATTGGTCTTGTTTATGTAACAGTATGTTCCTACTACTGTCATCGTTTCGTTAACTCCGTTCCAATCAAGTATACAGGTATCAAGTGCTTCATTTGAAGATACATTAACAAATATCCAATCATCTGTAACAGTCGATTGGTTTGCAGGTGTTGGAGATACGAAGTCAAGTGGAGGTACTATCGAATCTACTGTGAAGTATACCTGCACAGAACCTATGTTACCAGCCGAATCGTTTGCATAGACTATTATGTTATTTAGACCTTGTGATGCTGTAATGGTTGTATTAGGTGTAAATATTACATTGCTTCCACCATTTAGTGAATACCACCATGTGTCTACGCTTTCATCTGCTGAAACATCAAGGTTTATTGTTGTTGTAGTGTATGTTATGTTTTGTGGTGAATAGATTGTTACTGTTGGAGAAATTGTATCTACTGTTATCTGTCTATCTTCTGTGACATTCATGTTTCCTGCGGTATCGTTACCATATACCCTGAAGTAGTATGTACCATCAGATAATCCTGTCTTGTTGATATAACAATAAGTACCTACTACAGTCATTGTATAATTTACACCATTCATATCAAGCAGACAGGTATCAAGCTGTTCGTTTGATGAAACATTTATATAAATCCAATTGTTATTTGTGTATGATTGATTATCTAAAGTTGGAGTTACAAAATTTAGTTGTGGAGGAGCAGTATCAACTGTAAAGTATACTTGTGCAGAGCCTATGTTTCCAGCAGTATCGTTAGCATACACTATAACATTATTCAATCCTTCTATTGCTGTGATAGTTGTGTTTGAACATGAGACTAATATTACATTACTTCCACCATTAAGAGAATACCAGCATGAATCGAGATTTGTATCTTTGGCAGTGTAATTCAAATCTATGGATGTTGTTGTATATGTTGTGTTTTGTGGTGAATAGATTGTTACTATTGGTGAGGTTGTATCTATGGTTACTTCTCTATCTTCTGTGACATTCATGTTTCCAGCAGTATCATTACCGTATACTCTGAAGTAATATGAACCATCTGATAAACCAGTTTTATTTATGTAACAGTATGTTCCTACTACAGTCATTGTATAGTTAACATTGTTCATATCGAGGATACAGGTATCGAGATTTTCATTTGCAGAAACATTTATGTAAATCCATGATTGATTTAGGAATGAGTTATTTTCTGGTGTTGGAGATACAAAAGTTAGGGTTGGTGGAGTTGTATCAGTAACTATAGTTTCTAATCCATATACTTCATAATCAAGAACATTATATTTTATTGTCGGTATCTTTGATAATGCTCTTGTATGAAGACCTTCATCTTCACACCATGTCTGAACACCCAAGCAAAACGAATTGTTTGCAAACATTCTGAACCAATTTGAAATCTTGTTTGTATCTACACTTCCAGTATTAAGATAGTATTGATAATTGTTATAATACCTATCTGTTGCATTAACCATTGTATCATCGAATTCACCTATCTTAACAAGTAATCCAGTGCTTAATCCATTATGTAAATGAAACATTTTTCCTGTATAGTTTTCTGGCAATAACATAGCACCAGTAGCACCTTCTTGTGTGTAATCTCCAGATATATCTGTAAATATCAAAACAGCAAATATTGTATCGTTTGCTAATATATAATCTCCACTATCGAAATCTGTTTTAGGTATTTCAAGTTGTTGTTGTTTTGATAGAATATATGACTTTTTATATACTCCATTACCAGAAAATAATGATACATTTACAGCATCAGCCATAGTAACTACATATACGCTTTCTTTGTCATACCTACCCTGTTTGTATATAAAGTATCTACCTTGTTGCCACATAGATACTGGTAAAAGTGAATATCCAAGAGAATTAGCTGGTTGTGCTGTTGTTATATCGTCTCTTACATATGAAACAGATATTGGCTTTGTTGAATTTATTCTGAAAAGTGGTGATACTCCATTATATCTTATTGTTTCTCCTTTATCCAAATTGTATGTTGCATTTAAATCCCAGCTCTGGTTATATAAATATACAGTGTTTCCATCTTCCCAAGATGTTATGTATAACAAATCTATATCAACTGTTCCAGTTGCATATGGCAAAACGAAATCGTATCCTGCCCATGATTTTGGAATACCTTCAGTCTGAAAACATCCATCACCCTTTTCATAATAATTATTCCATTGTCTGTGATGCCATGTTACAGCAGGTCTTGTTAAATACGCTATTGTTCCGTTTGGATAGTTATCTATATTTTCAATAACTATATAATTTCCAATATCTGTAGGAGTCATTACTGTATATCCTATTCCGAATCTATAAACTCTTCCAGAAAAATTACCATAAGAAGCTACATAAAATCTATCACTATGGTCACCAGAACTATAAGAACTGTATTTTATTCCAGCATGTGATGCTGGGAATACATATTCAAACATAGGATATTCTCCTAAAGAATATAATGGTTTTGATACACTTTGATTACCAAAATACATTACGCTATAGTTTTTGGAGTATGATTCTATGCTTATATTAAATGCTATTTGGAAATATTCAAGGTAACAAGAATCACCTGTATTACAAGTATCATTTACTTCTGCATACAATAAGCTAACAGCAAGTTCGTTACCATATCTGTCAACAATTTTTATATCAGTCCAACAAGGAAGGTTATTAACATCTCCCATAACTGTGCAGTTTTCAGACCAGTTTATTATGCTTGGTTTATGTTCCCATGTTGATGTGTTAAATTCAAATACCATTGCACCTGTGTAATTCAATCCGTAAAGTTCTGTATAATTTATGTATATTCTATGCGGTAAATAACTGTAGTACCAGGGGTCAACATTGTAATATTCATTGTTAAATAAGAATGTTATGTTATACTTTCCACTCGAACCCATAGGAACTGTATATTTTATTATAAGTCTAAATGTTTCCTTTGGTTCTATCGTATAGGATGTGAAATTTTTAGTAACTTCAATAGTTACATTTTCTGTGTAAAAGCCAGATACTACTGTTGTATTACAACCACAATGCGTATCATTGTAATAAAAACAGTTTGTGGCATTATCATCTTGACAAATACTACCTGTTACATTCAGATAGTATTCTGTAACATTTTCATATATAGGTATTTCAATTGTAGCATTCTCATATGCTATATAATAGAACGTTATGTTTGTCATTTCATCTGTATTTTCTACTGTTATGTTATCAATCGATATAGTATGTGGTATAGTATCGTTATTATAGATTATTATTTCGTGTCTACAATCTGTTAAACAAGTTTCAGTAGCTGGGTCTATTGTTATTTCGAATGTTGCATTTACTATTGTTATGATTGTTGAACCGAAACCGAATTTTATGTAATTACCTTGTTTTCTTTCTCCGCATATTTCGAATGAGTTTTCTTCAAGACCAGAAAATGTTCCTCCTTGATTTGATTTAGCTATTTTTCCTAAAGTAAAACCATTCATAGAACCGAATGGTATTTTATCTATTGTTCTCATATCAGCTATTATGTTTCTTCCTCTTTCATTTGCTTCTTCTGTTTCTCTTGGATATTTTTGCCTGAATTCATTAGGATTTAATGTTAAAGAATCACTATACATTTGAAGAAGATAATCTGTAGGTTTTGTCTGTATTAAGAAGCATGTTTCATTTATTTCTGTGATTTTTATATCTATGTACTTTGTTATATACGATTTGTTTATCTGCCATACTATGTTTCCTGTTTTTATTTTGTTTGATATATGGTCTATTTCTATGAATTTGTTGTTATTTTGAGATTTTACTATAGTAAAAGTAGTAAAAATTAACAATAATGCTAATAATATCATCAAACATGCTTTAGTTTTCATGTAATCACTATTAATTTTTTGTGATATTGATTTAATATTCTTTCGCCTAACAAAAAGGGAAATGAAAACCCATCGCATATGCGATGGGTTTTACAGACCCGATTGTTACTGTTTTACTGTTTATTTTAAGGATTCGTAAGCTCTGTTCAGCACATTAAGGATGTGTACTGTTGATATTACCAGTATTCCTGCAATGAAAAACGGTAGCAAAAATATTGTGCTTACCGCTTTCAAAGCAAAGGTTACTATTGACGATGCCGCACCGAACATCATTGATATATCGACTACTGCTCCACCAAGTGCTATGAATATTAGTGCTAAAGTTATGACAGCCATTGGCATTCCTGTAAATACCTTTACGAATTCTCTGTCCTTATACGCCGCATATAAAAGCATCAGAAACACTGCTATTCCTGCAATGGAAAGACCTGTGCTAATCGGGTCTGCAAATCCTGCTGGTTGTACTGCCTGTGCCAATGTTACCATACTATTCTACCTCCTCCTTTTTTCAACACCTCGTCCTGCCCAATCCAACCTACCTACCGCCATGAGCAAGACGGCACGAGTCATCGGTGAGCATGATTATTTTAATCTTTGTTTTATAATTTTTAATAGTTGTTTTTCTGTTATCTCGTTGAATAATTGCCATGTAAGTATTCCGAGCAGTATTGAAAATATAATCCATCCAACTATTGGATTGAATCCTTGTTGTATTGCGAAGTACATATCAGAACCTATTAAAGATGGATATAGAGACGGTATTGCGGAATATATCATAACAAAAAGACCTATAAGCCTTAATACAGAATCTTTATGCATTTGCCATAGAAACATACCTACAAAGAAAGCACCTATAGGTGCGGCTAATGCTATAAGTATACTTGCTATAGGTTCTGAAATAGCACAGTTTTCAAATGATGTTGAACCTGTTATAAGGTTTGTAGAGGCTGATGCTTCACATCCAAGAAGCTTTGCTACAAGATAATGAAAACCAAGTTCGTGTGTTGTAACTCCGAATTGTAGTGACAGATATCCTAAAAATGAAGCAACCAATATTACTATTATAACTACTGATATTTTGTTTATTTCGTTTTTAACCCATTGGATTATATCCATTATCTAATCACCTTTTTTATTACTTCTTTATGTATACAGTTAAATACTACCTTTCCTTCCCAATACAAGCTACTTATTCGTAGATATGGTACATGGTTTGGGTTTGACCTTATTTGCAAAACACCATTTCTTATATAATTATCGATATCGGTAAGTTCTTTCTTGAATGTTATCGGTCTTCCTTGTACAGTAAACTTTCCTATTGTTTCCCATTTGCTTGTGTTGTAATTGAACAAAGCTATATACCACTGTTCGAGATAATATATATAACCTGTACCAGCAGGAACAGCAAGAGAACCTGCTTTTATTGTTATATTTATTGAGGTTATGTTATCACATTCTTCTGGAACTGTATAATTTTCATATACATAACTATTTCTAACTATTTCAGCATATGTATCAAAGAGACCGTCATTTCCTTCTTCACAGTTTTTATACCAACATTGAACAGACCAGTTATTTCCTTTGTCTATTTCAACACTTATATTTTTGTATACAACTTCTGTTACTATTTTAGGTTTTGGTTTGATTTGTATACATCCACTTACGAGTATTATAATAGCCAATAGCGATATTAATGCTATTGTTTTGTTCATGTTTTTACCTTTGTTGTTCTGTTGTTATTCCGCTATAGTGTATTGTTATTCCCATTTTATTACCTCGTTTTCTTCTCCCATTGTAAACCACCCTACCCTGAAGGATAGGGCTTTGGTTGTCTTCAAGTGGTTATGATGCCATCAACCATCATCAGACCAGACGGGCTGGTTTACGGTAGCCCCTGCATCAGGACACAGAGTCGTTATGCTGGGGAGCAATTGACTCGCCCTGATGCAGATGTTCATAGATGCAACTCTGTCTCTGTTTGCCTCGAATATCATAAAGCAAGTTGAATATACAGTTTGCTCTGTCTATGTCGTCTTTAAGTGCTTTACATTGATTTAATTCTTGTCTTATTTGAACTTCCCAGGGTTCTGTCATATTTCCAGCCCAACTT
>Ga0180301_10001652_pt1 | contig 17528 bp, 11 predicted proteins | sample GuaBasSediGuay16_FD_121797 | JGI IMG/M metagenome (GOLD analysis project Ga0180301, IMG submission 121797) | Subseafloor sediment microbial communities from Guaymas Basin, Gulf of California, Mexico - Guay16, Core 4569-2, 12-15 cm | ecosystem: Environmental > Aquatic > Marine > Hydrothermal... | reverse complement strand
TTACATTTCCAGAGTCAATATTCTGATATTTTGTTAGTGTGAGAGTGCAATCTAAATCCTCACCAACATTAACTGGCACAGATAAACCCGTGACGTTGCTCGCATTATAGGTATATGAATCAAGAATAAGGTAACAATCCGTGGAAAATGCATCTACGTCTTCTAAGGGTATTCCATTAATGAAAATCTTTGTTATAGTTGCAGTAGCGGTTCCAGTATTTTTTACCGAGAAATGAATAGTAAAGTTATTACTTCCGGCTGTTGCGTATGCGCTTGTGAATTCTAGTTGTTCGTATCTTGTGAATGTTCCTGCTAGGCCTAGCATCCAGTAGGCTACCGCTATCGACATTACTATGGCTACTGCCACAATTATTATTGTTGCTATAACTGGGCTGACTGCCTTAACGTTTTTCCTAAATGATCTACTCAATTATTTTTCACCTCTAACATTAAAATTTTAGACATTAAATCGTATATAAGGTTTGTTTTCTTAATCGAAATAAAAAATCACACTTATATCCATAATAATTATACATAAATAATATCAAATTGAAGTAAACTGACAGAATTACATGAACCAAAAACTTCTGGATGCTATGTTTGATTGGATTCTTCTGTCTCTTCCGTTGGTTTTGCCTGCTCTTCCTCGCTTTCAGCAGCTTCTTTCCTTTCGTTCTCAATTATTCGGCGCATAAGCTCCTTAGCCTTAACCTGCAGTTCAGCCGCGTCTTTTCCCTCAATAACCTCTATATTGTAGGCTCTGGCGAGAGCCTTACCCTCCTCACTCATCTTCGGTATGGTCATCATAACCCTACGCTTAGCCCCCACATCAACAGCCTTAGCCCAGAAAGCAAGCACATCCGTCGCATCTGCCTCACTATCAGACATGTGAAGCGCACCCACCAAATCAGGAGGATTCTTGCCTTCCTCAGAAGATTTACTCCAAGACGCAAATGTGAAATCATGTTTGGCTCCGGTCATCCCGGGAACCGCGGCTGGAAACTCAGCCCTCCAACCGCCTTCTATAAGAGGTTGGAGGAGATCCTCAAAGTTAACCGTTATCTGCTCCAGTAATCCCTTCTTTTCGGGATTAAGCCTATAAGCCTTAACATTCTGTATAGTTATATTGTTGTCATCAAACTCGTGACCATTATCGCATAAATATCTGATCTTAGGAGACTGGAAAACGCTTCCACAAGACATACATCTATATAGGAAACTATAGGTTCGATAATCCTTCCCAAGAGATTTCAGAGTCTTTTTACAATGCGGACACACAATGCCTTCCGCCCCCTTAAAGTTCTCCTCGAAATCTATGTGACCGCACTCCAAATGCTCTATCATAGCGCCCCTAACAATTCTGGAGGAACCGCAGGAGGGACATCGAGTTTTAAGCAGCATCTTATGGGAACCGCAATGTGGGCATACAACAATATTATCAACTATATCCCAGATGAGAAGTCCGATTCCACTTAGGATCATGATTGTTTCTTCAGCGTTCTCTCGGGAACCTAAAAACTTACTCAGCGCAGGATAATCTACTCCACCATTAAATTTAACAACAGGCTCTATAACATCGAACTTCCCACTTTTCATGGCTAGGAGGAGCTTCTGCACTTTCTTATTTTTAATAATTGCGAACAAACTTGAGTTGGCAGATTTACTTTCCATACTACCTTCACGACTATCGTTCGAGCAGTAAATTCAAGAGCAAAATTAGTTTGCATAAAATTGTATTTAAGCATTTCTATTTTAAAGACCGTAGAAGGAAATATTAGCCTCCTACAAAATTTAAATCCGCATTTTTCAATGCAAAGAGCTAAAAGGTTGCAAAAATTGAAGGAAAAGGGAGAACTAGAACATACACCCAAAAAACTCAAATCTTATGAACAATTACCTTTATATTCTGGTCTTTAAAGAATAGTATGCAGTGTAGCCTTTAATTATTAGGAGGAAGGTGCAGTTGGAGCACCGCCAATGCCAAGTACATTAGACTCCTTCGCCATTGACTTAAGAAAACTGCTCCAGAGGGATTCCTTTAATCAATTCTCTTTTTTAGGCATGGTGAAAAATTATGAGTGAAAAGAAAACTTTAGTTTTTAAACCTAAACTCAAGGATAAAACATGGGATCCAGCCAAAGAAACAATCTTGTTCAGAAAGTGGCAGGAAGAGGGAATATATAGATTTGATGAAAACTCCAAAAAGGAAGTCTTCAGCATTGACACGCCACCCCCATACGTGAACACTCCAGTCCACATCGGACAGGCATACACTTACGTCTGGATGGACATATTCGCAAGATACAAACGCATGACCGGATACAACGTTCTATTCCCAATGGGATTAGACAAGAATGGGCTACCGGTTGAAGTCCAAGCTGAGAAAACGTTCGGCATAGCAATGCATGAAACACCAAGAGAGGAGTTCATCGCAAAATGCAAGCAACTACTTCAGGAAAGCGGAGAAACATCCCTAGAAACATTCAAGCGCTTAGGTTTAAGCTGCAACTCGTGGAAACTCGAATACAAGATTGGAGGCAGATATGAAACAGACGACCCAGAATATAGGCGGCTAACTCAAGAAACCTTTATTGAATTCTGGAAGAAAGGCCTAATCTACGAGGATGAGAAGGTTACAAACTACTGTCCAATCTGCCGCACAACCATATCTGACGCCGAAGTCGAGTATGAAGAGGAGGAAACACTACTCAACTACATAAAATTTAAGGTTAAAGAAACAGGCGAAGACATACTGATAGCGACAACTAGGCCTGAACTCCTATGCTCATGCCGAATAGTTCTCTTCAACCCATCCGATGAACGCTACCAGCATCTTGAAGGCAAACACGCAATCGTCCCAATATACGGGCATGCCGTTAAGATAATACCGCATCCCTACGCTAAGCCGGAATTCGGATCAGGCCTAGTGATGATCTGTAGCTTCGGCGATTACAGCGACATCAGAATCCTCAGGGAGCTCGACCTAGACCCAATATTCGCCATAGATGAAAGAGGAATAATGAATGAAAACGCTGGAAAATATAAGGGATTAAAGGTTGAGGAGGCTAGAAAACGCATAATAGAAGACCTTAAGGCTGAAGGATTAATCGTTAAGCAAGAGAAAATCCTACAGCGTAAACCAATCTGCTGGAGATCCAAAAACCCCATAGAGTTTGTCCCAATGAAGGAATTTTACCTAAAGCAGGTTGAATTCAAAAAGGAAATCCTTAAATTAGCCGATAAAATGCGCTTCTTCGCTCCTGAAAGCAAGCAGATACTCATCGACTGGGTTAACTCAATCGATATAGACTGGGTTATATCAAGAAGAAGATACTATGGAACCGAAATACCACTATGGTACTGCAAGAAGTGCGGTTACATCTATGTTCCTGAACCCGGGAGATACTACCAGCCATGGAGGGAGCCGCCGCCAATAGAAAAGTGTCCGAAGTGCGGTGGAACCGAATTCCGCGGTGAAGAGCGAACATTTGACACATGGTTTGACTCGGCAACCTCAGAGGTTTATATCCTCGGCTACCTATGGAACAAAGAATTTTTCGAGAAGAACTTCCCATGTTCACTTAGGCCTCAGGGCAAGGAGATTGTTAGAAACTGGCTATACTTCGCCATTCTAAAGTCTCTCCTACTCTTCAGGAAAGAACCATTCAAAAACGTCTGGATACACATGCACGTTGTTGACGAATATGGAAGAAAAATGAGCAAGAGCGCGGGAAACATAATTGACCCGCGGGATGTCATAGAAAAGTTTGGTAGCGAAGCATTCAGGATATGGGCAGGCCTAGAGGGAAACATAACTAAGGGCGACATAAGATGCTCATTTGAAAGAATCCGCGGAACATCCAAGTTCCTAACGAAATTATGGAACATCGCCCGCTTCATATCATCATTCCCGCAGGTTAACGGCGACTATGAGCTTGCACCACTCGACAAAATGATACTGGCGAAACTCAACGAGCTAATAGGTGAATGCCGCAAAGGATATGAAAACATGAATGCCTTCCAAGCCGCCACAGCCATCAGAACATTCACATGGAACATATTCGCAGACCACTATCTCGAGGCAGTTAAATCCAGAGCATACAACCGCAACAACATATTCGATCTAAGGCTTCAGCGCGGCGCATGGCATACCCTTCACAAATGCCTAGAAACCATACTGAAGCTCCTAGCACCCATATGCCCCTTCATAACCGAAGCAATCTGGCTTGAACTATACTCAAAAGAAAGCATCCACATCCAGAAATTCCCAGAAGAAAAGGAGGAATGGAGAGACAACATAGTTAATTTGCTACCTAGATTCATGGAATTCGATAATGCAATATGGCAATACAAAAAGAAGAAGAAGAATATTGCCTTAAACCAAGAGATTGACGCTACAATTTACGCGCCCATCGACCTAAAACCCTTTGAAGAAGACCTAAAAGCAATGCATAGAATCAAAACCTTAATCTTCGGCAAGCCACCAGCAGATGAAAAAGCCGAGAGAATATCCGAAGAAATAGAGGTTTACATTGTGAAAAACTAGGATTGCTTAACTGAAAAATCTGCTTAAATCCATCTCCCTCCTTGATTTTCCACCAACGCTCACTTCCTTCTCTAGGGATAGCTCCATTCCATCAAAAGCCGCCTTAGTTGGCACACCAGTCTTATCCTCTATTAGGGAAGCCTCCCTCTCCGGACCCCTAAATATCATCTGCATACCAAAATGAGTTATTACAGCCATTTCCGGACGGGTTTCCTCAATTATCTTTATGGCGTCATCCGTTGTCATATGCCCCTTCCATGGTTGACCGGAAGGCCTCAAAACTGATAGTATAAGCAATCTTAAGCCACTATAATATTCCGCCACATCATCAAAGTATTCTGAATCAGGCATATATGCAAAGCCGCCAAAATCTTTGATTTCAAAGCGAAAGCCAACAGCATCCGGATCTGAGTGAACAGCCTTGCAAACAATAACGTTAACTCCATCAACCTCAAACTTTGTGCCAACAGCCGCCTCAATAACCCTCTCAGGCATAGCCTGATGATAACTTGAAATAGACTTCTCACACACCTCATTACCCCTAAGAACACTGCGGGCAGCCGCCAAAACACCGCGTTTCCTAGTTGTTCCATGAGTCATGGCTTCTATCAGGGGCTCAGCATCATTTGAGTGATCGAGATGCGCATGCGAGACCAATATGGCTCTAATCTTCTGAGGATTCAAACCCATCTCCAACGAATATACAAGGGCACCCGGACCCGGATCAACATGAATGTTAATATTGTCTGACTCAGAAATTATTCTTATTCCACCAGTTCTTCTCCTCTGGGTTATCGTCGCAAACCTTCCGCCCCCAGTTCCAAGAAATATAAGCCTAAGCATAACTCTTCCCATCTCCTTTCAGGAACCAATCATTTAATTAGTTAACGATACAATTAAATCCTTTTAGGAAGAGACATCATCCCATAAGAAAGACCCCTCAGACCATGTAGCGGTGCACCCAAATGAAAAAGATTGTTATAAGAATCGGCGGATCAGTTATAGCTTCACCGCCCAACCCAAAGCTACTTGAGAAGTACGCTGAGCTAATCAAAGATTTAAGAAAACAAGGCTATCAGATCGCCGTCGTAGTGGGCGGCGGAAAACCAGCCAGAGAATTCATAAATTTAGCGCGTGAACTAGGCCTATCAGAGAGAGAACAGGATGAACTAGCCATATCAGTTTCCAGACTTTTCGCCCAAGCATTAGCAATGAAGATCGGCGGATACGAATGGAGATATGTACCCACAACCCCTAAAGAAGCAGCTAAGATCCTAAATGAGAGAAGCATAGTTATCATGGGCGGAGTTAAACCAGGAATGACAACCGACGCCGTCGCAGCGCTCGTTGCTTCAGAAACCAAAGCAAATATGATTATTAAAGCAACCGATCAAGACGGAGTATACACAAAAGACCCGCGAAGATATTCAGACGCTAAGAAGCTAGATGAAATAAGCTTTAACGAGCTGGAAAGAATACTAGCCAAGAACAGACACCACGCAGGCATCCATCAAGTAATCGACCCGGAAGCCGCCCGCATATTAAAAGAAAAACGCATAACAACCATAGTTGTCAATGGTTTTAAGCCCGAAAACATATTACTAGCCATTAAAGGCGCAAAAATTGGAACAACAATCCACTAATTATTCCTCCAATTTAAGAAAAGATATTAAGAGCCCAGAAAATGTCGAGGGACCACTCTTCTAGCTGATACGAGCAGATCTGTTCTACAGACTCTTTCTATGAGATCTATCACTCTCTCCTTTATTGCATCCCTTATTTTCCCTCTTCCCTATTTTTAATATAAAAAAGAAGAAGAATTTGATTTTTCAGCTGGCTACTCACTAAACTTTAACAGGCAACTAATTATTCCCACGGAAATCTGCAGTGAATTAAATCCGCAATCCCACTATACCATCTGCCGCTTGCCAATGTGAAGCGGGCCTCTAGCGGCTCTTCACCACGCATAATTTTGATCATAAAATGATTCCATCCCTCTTTTAGGCTAGCTTTAGCGTAATTTGATTTATCTCCGCTGTAGTTAGGCCTTAAGGGAACAGGCTTCACAGTTTCGTGGATGAACTCGCCATTAAGCCAAAGTTTCATACGGCTATTATTAGGCACGCCGACCATAACTTCCCGAGCGCTTGGCGAATAAACAAAATGTCTTAAGTAAATTATTCCAGGTTTCCCCTCAAAGAGGCTTTCGATCTCTAAGGAGTTTTCAGGCCACGAAAAGACTTTCCATCCCTCTCCAATCTCATAGAGATTTACATCTTTTTCCGGTGGAAAAGGTTCATCCAGAGAAAGGGGCTCACGGAAAACTTTTGAAACCAACCATCGGAAGCCTCCAACGAAAACTACCGGAACCCTCATGAGCCTCGGCCTATCCTTTATTAGAACTTTAACTACACATTCATTTGAGGCATTTATGCTCTTCGCTGTAGCGGTAACTGAAAACTTAAATGCGGCTTGCTCCTTTGCACGTAGATTAATATTTTGTGGGGCAACCGGCTTCAGAACCCAATCCTGCGGCGCATAAACCTCTAATATGCCAGAAACAGGTATTAATCGACTATTCTCGATTGTTACGAGGAAGCTATTCTCTCTATCTGGAAGAATGGCTGGCCCATCCAAATATGTTACTGAGACCTTTACACTGTTTAGATCAAAATCAATCTTATTAGGCGGGATATTCCATAAACATTTAATATCACCTATTAGATCTCTCAAAACTGTTTCCGCATTCGTAAAATCATTGCTTTCCGAAATTTCAACCGGAGCGTCAAAATATTTTAGGACCTTTTCACCTATTGAACAAACTTCGTTTGTTAGTTCATCAAGGGTCGCGGGCACATGAATATTCTTTATTCCCTCACTTACAATTACGGCGTCACCTAACGGTTTAGTCCATTTCTCCGGAAGACCTTTTCCACCATATATTATGCCCCATATCGCCCCAACTGTCGCCCCAGTGCAGTCGGTATCCCACCCGCAGTTCACAGCCTTACAAATAGCATCGCCAAAATCTTCTCCATACAGTAAACCGATTGTTTGAAAACCAAGATTTATAGGCGAATACTGAGCTATTGGACTATAAACGGCTCTCTTAACCTGCTCTCGAGCCTCCCTCCAATCTAATCCTTTCAGATAGGCTTCCAGCGCAATTCGAATAGCCTTCGATGTCAAGGAATCCTCAGGTATTGCAGATAAGCCTATCTCCACAAGCCTAACACGATCGCTTATAACGAAGGCGGCGGATTCAATAACTGCATTAAATATTTCACCATAAACGGATTCACCTCCAGCGTGGTCGCATATAGCGTCCTGATATGCATATTTAGCGGCGATATTTGGGGCAGCAGGCGCAATACAAGCCCAAATCTCAGATCTTATTGGATTACCCATGCAATTCTTAAACCAGTTGTTATACCAGCCTGAAACAGGAGGCTGCAAACCCTTCCTCAAATTCGTTTTGTGAATACCATATTCATCCGGGTTATACAGGATGCAATCAAGCCAGTACTCCGCTAAATCACGCGCCGTTAAATGAATACCTCTATCTCTTAGTGCCTGAAGCCAAACAAGCTGAATCTCCAGATCATCGTTAGGTATGCCGCCCTCAACAAGCTTAGGATACCACCAAACATCAAACATCTCTTCTCTTCCATAAAGATCCTCCAATGGCCCACCAAGAGTCCCACCAGCATTTTTACCCAACCAACAACCATAAACCTTATCCCAATACAAGTCTCTACCAATCTTCAACTTCATAAGAGGAAATCACCCCCAAGAATATTGTTTTCATTCCCCTAATTTGTTTGCATCTATCTTTTCCCATCTTCCTTAAGAAAGTTTATTTCTCAACGAGAATATAAAAGGAGATATTAAGTATAACGCATCACCTTCTAACAATTCCGGCCAGTTCGCAAGTTTTTTTATACTATGTTATTTTTAGTTAATTTTGTTGACTTTATAGGAGGCGTATTACCTTGAGCAAAATGGAACATTATCCAGACAGCCCCTTTGATTTACGTTGCGAATATTGTGTTGACCCTGTTGGGGTGGACGTGTCTAGACCGAGGTTTTCGTGGGTCTTGAGGCATAGTGAACGGGGGAGAACACAATCAGCCTACCAAATATTAGTTGCCTCATCTAAGGAGAAACTACTTAAAGATTTAGGTGACATGTGGGATAGCGGCAAGGTTAACTCGAATCAATCCGTAAATGTGGAGTATGCTGGAAAACCTCTTGAGAGCGGAAAGATCTACTATTGGAAGGTTAGATGGTGGGATGATAAAGGACGCGTAAGCCCCTATAGTAAAGTTGCTAAGTTCGAGATGGGGCTATTAAAGCCAGAAGATTGGAAAGCCAAATGGATCGCTGGCGGAAACCTACTTAGGAAAAAATTCGTGATAGACGGAAAAGTCAGATTGGCTAGAGCCTATATTAGCGGTTTAGGCTACTACGAGTTGAGAATAAACGGAAGAAAAATTGGCGACCGCAAGCTTGACCCAGGATGGACAGACTACGAGAAAATAGTACTATATTCAGTATATGATATCACTGAATTCTTAACTGAGGGAGAGAATGTTGTTGGCATAATGCTTGGCAACGGAAGATTTAATATTAAACCTGAAAGAAGAAAGGGACCGTTTCCAGCATATAAGCACTATGGGGAGCCGAGGGCAATACTGCAAATTAAAATAGAATTTGCTGATGGGAAGCAAAAACTTATACTAACAGATGAAAGCTGGAAGGTTGCCAAAGGCCCGATAATTGAGGATGACATCTATGATGGTGAAGTTTATGATGCTAGGCTAGAAAAGGAGGGGTGGGATCGTCCAGGATACGATGACTCTTCATGGGAGAATGCAAAAATCATTGAGCCGCCTGGCGGAAAAATGTTCTCGCAGGCAACTTTTCCGCCAATAAGGGTTGTTAAAATACTTCAGCCAGTGAGCGTAAGTAATCCTAAGCCTAACGTCTACGTGTTCGATTTCGGTCAGAATTTTACCGGCTGGATTAGGCTAATTGTCAGCGGTCCAAGAGGAACTAAAGTTAAGCTCAGATACGCCGAGTTACTGAACCCTGATGGAACAGTAAATATGGCGACGGCGAGGGGGGCTAAGGCCACAGACATATATATTCTCAAGGGAGACGGCGTGGAAGTCTATGAGCCGAGATTCACATATCATGGTTTCAGATATGTGGAGGTTACAGGTTTTCCGGGTGTGCCAAGCATAAACAACTTACAAGGCATTGTTGTGCATACGGATGTTAAGCCAGTTGGAAGCTTCCTATGTTCAAATCAATTGATTAACGACATTCATAGAAACATATTGTGGGGGCAAGTAAGTAACTTAATGAGTGTTCCAACGGATTGTCCACAAAGGGATGAACGTATGGGATGGATGGGTGACGCACAGCTATCAGCGGAAGAAGCCATATACAATTTTGACATGGCAGCATTCTACACAAAATGGATCCGCGATATTAAAGCCGCACAGATGGAGGATGGAAGCGTACCAGATGTTGTTCCACCATACTGGAGCCTTTATCCCGCTGATCCAGCTTGGGGAACAGCATGCGTGATCATTCCATGGTATCTTTACCTGTATTATGGTGATAAAAGGATACTTGAGGAAAACTATGAGGTTATGAAGAGATGGGTTGATTTTCTAAGCAGTAAAGCTGAAAACTATATTTTGAAGTTCAGTAAGTATGGGGATTGGTGTCCACCTGGACAAATAAAATCTCCATCCACCCCAGGTGAAGTTGTCTCTACACTATGCTATTATGAAGATGTTGTTCTATTATCTAAGATTGCGCGTATACTCGGAAAGAAAGAAGATGCAGATAAATACGCTGAAATGGCTGAAAAAATCAAGGAAGCATTCAATAAAAGATATTTAGCGGAAAAATACTATACGCCCTTGAAGGATGTTCTAGATGCCATTATGCCAGTGAGCTATAGCCAAACGGCCAACGTCATGCCATTATATTTGGATATGGTTCCACCAGACAAGGAAAAATCAGTTATAGAGAATTTGATACGGGATTTAGTGGTCGCCCACGATTATCACCTCAATACTGGGATTGTCGGGACAAGGTATCTATTCGATGTACTAACTAAATACGGATACGTAGACGTAGCTTACAAAATTGTATCTCAGACAACCTATCCTAGCTGGGGATACATGATTAAAGAGGGAGCGACAACAGTCTGGGAGAGATGGGAGTACTTAGCTGGATTAGGAATGAACTCCCACAATCACATAATGTTCGGTAGCGTGGATACATGGTTCTATAAGACTTTAGCCGGCATAAATGTTGATCCATCATTTCCAGGCTTCGAAAAAATAATTATTAAACCGCATGTTGTCGGCGACCTAACGCATGCTGGCGCCTCACTGAAAACCGTTAGGGGGCTAGTGGTGTCAAAGTGGTGGAAGGAGGAAAAATCTCTAGTCCTAGAAGCCACTATACCCGTTAATAGCACAGGAGAAGTTTACGTTCCAAAAATGGATCTAAAGAACCCGGTGATCAAGGAAGGAGAAAAAATTGTTTGGAAAGATAAAGCTTTCATTCAAGGAGTCTCAGGAATAACATCAGCCAGAGAAGAAGAGAAATATATCGTCTTTAACGTTGGATCCGGAACATACTTCTTTAAAGTAGAGGAGGCAACAACCTAATCTCCCTTCTCTTTTTAGTATGCATTTTCTCATTTTCTAACATTTTCTTTGAACATCCGGATTATCTAATTTATCTGTTAGGCACTTTTAAGAAAAACAAAAAACTTTAAAAGAACGAAAAATCTTTTTCATGAAACATTACATTAGATTGAAAATTGAATATTAAATCAATTTTGGAAGTGGAAAAAATGAAGTACAGAAAATTTGGTCGGCTAAATTGGAAGGTTTCCGTACTCGGCTTCGGCGCCATGAGACTGCCTATACTTGATAATGATCCGAGCAAAATAAATGAGCCTGAAGCAATAAGAATGATCAGATACGCCATAGATCACGGCGTAAACTACATTGACACCGCCTATCCATATCATGGCGGAAACAGCGAAATCGTTGTCGGTAAAGCCTTAAAGGATGGATACCGCGAGAAAGCTAGGGTTGCAACTAAAATGCCTATTGGCAGGGTTAATGCGAAAGAAGATCTCGATAAAATATTTAATGAACAACTACGGAAACTTCAGCTTGACTACATAGATTTCTATCTCTTCCATGGGCTTAATAGGGATAGCTGGCGGAAGGTTCTTGAGCTAAACGCGCTTGATTGGGCTGAAAAACAAATGAATGAAGGCAAAATTAAATATTTAGGATTCAGCTTCCATGATGAATTCGAAGTTTTTAAAGAAATAATTGACAGTTACGATTGGACATTCTGCCAAATTCAGTATAATTATGTAGATATCGAGAGTAGCAGACGAACGCCGGGAACGAAGGGACTTAAATACGCTGCTTCAAAAGGCCTTGCAGTTGTAATTATGGAGCCCATAAAGGGAGGCTTACTCGCAGTTACACCGCCAAAGGAAGTTCAAGAGATATGGAATGAAATGGAAGTTAAAAGATCTCCAGTTGAGTGGGCTCTTCTTTGGGTTTGGAATCACCCAGAAGTTTCTGTTGCCCTAAGCGGTATGAGCACGATGGAGCAGGTAATTGAAAATATTCAGATAGCTGACCGCTCAGGCCCAAATATATTGACGCCCAAAGAACTAGAGGTCATCGCGAGAGTTAGAGAAAAATATCTTCAGTACGGTTTCGTGGGATGTACTGGATGCCGATACTGCATGCCATGCCCCCAAGGCGTAAGTATACCTGAAATCTTAGAATTTTATAATGAGGCTCTTAGGGCTACTGACGAAAACCAGAGACGCAAGATTGCGGAGAGATATCATGCAACTATTCCGCCTGAACAGAGGGCTGACGCATGTATAAAGTGCGGCTCATGCGAGGAAAAATGCCCACAGAATCTGCCTATCCGCAGATTTCTCTCAAGTTCCAGATGGATTCTACGGGTAGAATCCTAAATACTCCAACATTTTCATGAATTTTTTAGTCAATACTCATCTTTTATTTCCCTTTTTGAAAAACCATTTCATTTAATTTAATGAAAGCTCTTTTAAGTGTAAATACATTAATATAGAAAACGTATAAAGAAAGATACATTTATCAGCCTAAAGAAGGATCACCCTAAGTAAAGCCCTAGTATTTTATGATCCCTCATGTCCATTTTGCATACCTTGCTGAACAGATTAAGGAGCTAATTAGAGAGGTTGCACCGGATATTCCCGTAAAATGATAAACATGTTTGAGGAGAAAGAAGAGGTTGAAAAGCGCGGGGAAGTTCCCTATTGTGCAGTGAATGGGAAACCAATAAAAACCTTTTTCATGGATAAAGAAAACTTTAAAAGAGAGGCAAGAGAAGCGCTTATTGGGCATTAACCTAATGTATTTCTAAGTCTTTCTGCGTATTTTATGAAAAATTTGTCAACCATTTTATAATTATAAAAATTAGCTTCCCCGAGTGAAGGGGGAAGCTTTGGAGTTAATGGCAATCTCCACTTATTCTTTTGGGTCGCTTCAGTGTGTAAAGGTTAGGGGTCAACGGGAAACTCTTCGTCTTACAGCTAAAATTATCGCCAATATTATTACTAGCGCTATTATGCCTACTACCGCCATAAACCATGTTTCAGTCCATATTGGTTTAGCCGTCGCTTCCCCCATAAGAGCCCATACGCTTAAGTGATCAACATTAGCCCATACATAGTGTTCTTCGGAGTTTAGGTTTGTTTCCACGGGTGTCCATTCACCTGCATTTGAATCCCAGAAGTATATTTTAAGGCTGTCCTCACTGACGCCGAATTCAGCTAGCTCCCTAGGATCATAGTACATTCTTATCGAGAAGTCACCGCTAATTTCCTTTCCTTCGGATGCGATCTGCACATAGCTGCCTAGAACCCTATATGTTTCCGGCGGCGGATTAATATCTTCTGGAAGCGTCACATTTTTAACAGTTATTATCACGTTACCTTGAACGTTATTTATTGTAATTTGGCAGTTTGCAATATCAAGGGCATCGATGACGTATGGTTTATCCAGTGAAATATGGCTTCCAGCCACAAATCGTGCAAGTCCACTGTGAACACTAAAGATTAACCCTTTTAGCTGACTAATGCTTACATCATTCCATACAAAAGTGTTATCGGATAGAATCTCATCCGGCGCTGGCGGACTCTCCGGATCCTCGGGATCTATTACTGGAACCACCGTGTGAGTGCCGTTGCTTTCTCCCTTAACTATCAACCTTATTTTCTCATTCATTTTAGGCTTATAAAGTTCGCTGGCGAACTCAAAGAATCTTCTCAGTTTGAAGCATGTTGCATTCACCGGATCAATCGGTGGAGCAACCTTGATACCTTGGAAACTCATGGAAACCATGCTTGTGCGCTGATCGAAACTCTGGTTGAATTCGAATTTAAAGCCGCTTACATCCACTACTTCAGTCTCGTTTGCAAAGTCCATCTGCCACTGTGGAACATAATCCGGCGACTCAACGGCTAAGTCAATTAGGAATTTTTTGATTAAGTTTATTTCAGCGTTTAAATCTCCCTTGAGAACATAGTTTCCACCATACTGGAGTTCACCGTTTTCGTAAGTGATGCTTTCCGCGTAGGACTCTACATTAGCATATCGTATGTTGAAGAGATCCTTAATATTGGATTGGATTTCCGGAGGTAAATCATTAATAATTAGACGCTTGGTTAAGTTTGATGCTTTTTCCCAGTTAACTGATGAATCAAACAGGAAACTTAGTTCTCTTGGAAGCCTAGCGTAGGATACTCTGAAACTGATACTTTCGATCGACTCCATTGTTATGTTGACTAGGTCACGGATCATCTCATCCGTAACTTCCTTTCCTCCATATGGAAGGAAATCTCCGATGAGGCTCCCATAAATGCTTGCTAGGACATTGATGAAATCTCCCCTCAAAACTATTTCGAGATATATGATGTCGCTGTTCTCTCCTGTTTGAACGAGCGTTACATTATATAACTCGCATGTTATGAGTCCGCCGGTCATCTCATAAAGCATCTGATCAATGTAAATTTTGTTCCGGCTGATTTCCTCTATCATGGCTCTCTCCGGAGGCATAAAACCCGGAATAGGCAACGTCTGATTATAGAAGACCTCTATGAAATCGTAGATCATCAAGTGGGTGGCGTTTCCTTCAATATTTATTTCTACATCACCCAATGTGAGACCAGGAATCAGATGGAGAGCTAATGTTCCATGATAGGTTCCAGCGGAATATTCCCCGCTAACCGTTAAGTCAGTTGAATTAAACGGAAAAACATTGAAATCTAACGAAGCATACTCATCAGAAAACGGCGGTAACAAGGGACCAGACCACTCCTCCGGAAAAACAATTGAGCCATTAACAGTTGTTCTTGAAATATTTTGAGAATATTCCTTAGTAAAGAAGAACCTAGTTGAGTTAAATGGAAATTGCTGAGCTAGTTCATCTGAGAGAATTACACTACCGTCTACCCTCACCCTAAATAGCGAATCTTCCTTTATGACTTCAGCTTCAAATGAAACGTCGCCCGGACTCTCATAGGGATATGAAGGAGTATAATTGTAAGAGTATCCTCCTGCAAGTTCAACCTCTCCACCAGGGTATACTTTAAATTCGGCTTCAGCCTCAGCATATCTATATGGATCTACGGCGTAAACTGGTATTTGCGCTATAGGCAGTATAGGCAGTACCACTAGCAAAAACACTAAATAGAGTACGATTTTATTCATTTTTCTAGAAATCTCCTATGCCTATGATAAGTGGACGGCATAGTTTATATATTTTTTTATTGTTTAACTGCCTAATTGTTAGTCGCTGGGGTTCTATTTAGATGAGAATTACTGCGATGTGTCTTCGAAATCTCAGACGTAGGAGATTGAGAACACTCTTATGCGCGTGTGGGATAGCTCTTTCCATAGCTTTTCTTGTCGGGGTTAGCGCCGCAATCTCAAGGACTACAGCAATAATAAGGGAGATGAACTTTTTCTTTGAGGATGAAATCATCGTGGCGGCGAAGGACACATTCGTCATTCAAGGCTTTCCAATCGGCGGAACGATTCCTGAAAGGGTTAAGGAGGAACTAAAGGAAATAGCAGGTGTCAAGGATGTAATTTCAATGCTTTTTATTCTAGAATTGAAGGCCGGTGAAATCTCTAGGGTTTTTCCGGCGAATGTAACTGTAGGAATACCGCTTGACAAAATATTCCAGATATTTCCTCCAGCTTTTCTGAAAATAGAAGGAAATCTCCCATCCAACCCCTATAAAGATGTTTTAGTTGGTAAGTCTATTGCGGACCAATATAATCTATTTGTTGGATCCACCATCCACTTTAAAGGGAAAAAATTGACTGTGACCGGAATCATGCGCGGACCCTCAATCCTTCTATCCCGTTCAATAATAGCATCTTTAAAACTGGTCCAAGAAATTCAAAGGTACGATGGGCAAATAAATATGGCTATAGTTAAATTGAACTCTAATGTTGACGCTAAGGAAGTTTCGGAGGAAATTGAAGAGAAAATAAACTATGTTATGGCTTTGACTGAGAGCGAACGAAACGAACTCACCCATCCAATCTTAGAGGAACTGAGCTTCTGGAATTATGGGACAAAGCTTTTCATGTTGATCATGAGTGGGATGCTGGTGGCAACCATGGAGATAATGAACATTTCTGAGAGCAGACGGGATTTCGCAACTTTAATCGCCATAGGCGCCCCGAGAACATCAATCCTTAAGATGATTTTGGCTGAAACTTCCCTAATAGGCGTTTTAGGCGGATTTTTAGGTCTCCTGCTGGGGAGCGTAGCCGCCGTATTTCTGGCATCATTTTATACGAGTATACCAGCCATATTCTTTCTTCAAGACTTCTTTAATCTTGTTCCACCTAACTTAATTACTGAGGCTCTAACCTTAGCGGTTTTCATTTGTATTTTAAGCGGCATTATCCCCGCGCTTTTCGCCCTTAAAATAAATGTGAGTGAAGCATTGAGGTCCGAATATTAATGATTAAAACCGTAAATTTAACTAAAATCTATCATTTAGGGGATTCAGCCATCACAGCAGTGAACAATGTAAATTTAATTGTGGAAAAGGGATCCTTCGTTTCCATAGTTGGACCATCAGGGGCTGGAAAGACGACTCTCTTAAACTTAATAGGCTTAATTGATAAGCCGTCCTCCGGAAAAATATTTTTGGACGGGATTGACACGTCATTTCTGAGTGAGAGAGAACGTAGGGAAATCAGATTGCGGAAGATCGGTTTTATCTTTCAAACATTTAATCTGTTTCCTCAGTTAACGGCTCTAGAGAATGTGGAGTTGCCAATGGCGCTTATGGGCGTGCCTCTCCATAAGCAGAGGAAAAAAGCTGTAGAGCTGCTCAGGAAGGTTGGTTTAGGAGATAAGGCGGATCGTCTCCCAAGATGGTTAAGCGCTGGTGAAATGCGGAGGGTGACCATAGCCAGAGCCCTGGCGAATGATCCACAGCTCATACTTGCTGATGAACCGACTGGTGAACTTGATTCCGAAACAGGCTCAAAAATAATTGATTTACTACGCTTCCTCCATAAGGAAAAGAATATAACTTTTATTGTGGCAACGCACGACGAAAAAATCGCTGGGATTTCTGAGAAAACATATTGGATGCGCAATGGAAAACTAGAAGCATAAATTTATACCTGTATTCCCGCTAGAAGAAGGGAATCTGGCTTAGATGGGCTCTACCTAGAGTTTTATTACTTTCACTCCTTCCCTTTCTGCGGCTTCAGCTTGCCTTCGATCCGAAGTTAATAGGATCAGCTCTTTCTTTTTTGCTAGGGCTATGTAGAGGGCATCATATATGGTTACATTCTGCTTAAATGTTATGGAAATCGCATCCTTCAAGTAATTGCTC
>Ga0180301_10001651_pt1 | contig 17537 bp, 14 predicted proteins | sample GuaBasSediGuay16_FD_121797 | JGI IMG/M metagenome (GOLD analysis project Ga0180301, IMG submission 121797) | Subseafloor sediment microbial communities from Guaymas Basin, Gulf of California, Mexico - Guay16, Core 4569-2, 12-15 cm | ecosystem: Environmental > Aquatic > Marine > Hydrothermal... | reverse complement strand
GATTTAAATCCTCTAAGCCCGCTTAGAATAGATAGCGATCCAAATACTAGCGCTAAAGCAGCAACTATCCATTTTATGAAGCTGATATAGTAGAAGATCTTTATCAACCCGAATCCCATGGCAAAGTACATGGCGTATATCGCAAAAATGAATGCTAACCCTGTAAACACTATTTTTCTCCCTCTAGCTGTAGCTATCAGCAACAGAGCCGTAAATACGCTAAAAGTACATGGATTTACAGAATCCGCCAATGCAGCACCAATCACTACAGGAAAAGCTTCTTCTAAACTCATTTTTTCGATCCTTGGTTCTGCCACACCTAATACTATCTCCTTAACCTTAACCATTAACTCTTCTTGCATTGCAACTTTGACTTGACCATTTGTATCTACTATTATCAACCCTTCCATATCTTTCTGAATTTGAAATATCTTCTTCCAAGTTTCTACGTCATAGTTACCTATACAAACTATGATCGGGTCATTATCTTTGAAAACGACTACTAATGGTATTTGATAAACATCGCCAAGCTCGAGTATTTCGTAGAGTTGCTGATATTCATCCATATAAGTTTCATTAATGGTAAGTTCTTTGAACACTATATGCTCTTCTCCACACATTTTTGTTAACAACTCTTTCGTGCTTCGACAGGCAGAACAAGCCATTTCACCGTAGATATAGTACATATATCCATTACAGAATTCCCATTGAGGCTGTGATGTTGAAACGGGAAAATGTAAAACTACTAGAGTAAAAAGAATAAACGCGATCAATTGTAAGCGAAGGAAGAGTCTAAGATTCATTACAATCACGGTATTCTTTCATCTACAGTAATTAAATAAGTTTACGTGCCTGTTTTGGCAATTATAGATTCACTTTAGAGCTATGAAAAAGCCTTTTTTTCTCTTCTTCCTCCGATATTTTTAAATGCTTCCAATCGGCTTGCATCTCAACCTTCTTTCCTTTTAACTCCATTACGTAGTTGTAAGCGGAAAGAGCTGCTATAGCTCCTTGACCTGCCGATATCACTGCTTGCTTATAAGGCATATCTGTGACATCGCCTGCCGCGAAAACTCCTTTTCTCGAAGTTCTCCCCAGTTTATTTATCTTTACTTCTCCTTTCTCGGATAGTTCGACAAAACCTTTTACGAAATCAGTCTTCGCTTCATAACCCATTTCCACAAAAATTCCATCAACCTTCAATTCTCTTACATCTCCTGTTTTCTTATTCTTAACCACTAGATACTCTACTTTTTTCTCTCCTTTAACTTCTACAGCTTCAGAAAAAGGCATTAACTCTACCTTTCCACTATCTAGTACGAATCTCAACATCTGTTGATCTCTCACAGGCTTAGCTCCGGGGAAAATCCAATAAAGCTTTTTTACAATATCTTTGAGAATTAAAGCCGCCTCTAGTCCAGCTTCTCCCCAACCGACTAGAGCGACACTACAGTTTTTGAAAAGAGGAGCATCGCATATTGCACAGTAAGATACTCCTCTCCCCTTCAGTTCTTTCTCACCAGGAATGCCCATCTCTCTCGGAGTTTTGCCGAAAGCTAGAATTAGCGCTAAAGCTTCATATTCTCCCATTGTAGTTTTAACCTTAAACTTCCCATTCACCTCTTCTAAACCAGTTACTCTGTCAAAAATGAACTCGGCGCCATAAAGCCTAGCTTGTTCTTCGACTTTCTTTATTAACTCAAAGCCTTTAACCTTAATAAAGCCGGGATAATTCTGGATCTCACTAGCTAGTAGCAGTTGTCCTCCAAGATCTGCCGATATTACAAGCGTTTTTAAATTTTGTCTAGCAGAATAGAGTGCTGCCGTTAAACCAGCGATACCAGCTCCTACAATTATTACATCATACATATTTGTACGAAAAATAAGGAGCTTAATTAGAGTTTCGACTTTTAACTTTTCTTTCTCTTAATTATCAAAAGTGCCAGTATCACAAGTAGTACCGCTAATACCGCTATCAGCATCGTCTGTACGGGCAACTGTGGAGAGGGTCTTTCCACTCCACCTTCTTCAGGTTTTTCTTCTGTTAATTCAAAAGATTTAACGACTTCCTCTCCAACGTTACCTGCAAAATCAACCGCTTTAACTTTTAACTTTATAGTACCAGTACCTGGTACTTCTACGGTAAATTCAGGGTTTTCATAGACATCGACTATTCCCTTGTCTCTGTCGATTAAAATTAGCGGTATAGCCTCCATTTTCTCCCATTCTCCACCATTCACAGATATTTCTACGATAACATCTGCAACTCCCCAACCTTCATCAGATGTTTTGATTATGAAATGTTTAGACTCTTCATCTAATTCTATGGCCTCTACTTTAGGTGGAGATTTATCATCTGTAGCGGCTAGAGTCATCCTTAGCTTTCCTTCAACAGGAATAGTCGCTTTAACTAAGTAAAGTATGCCGCCTTCTACTTCATACGATTCAATTTCATAGTTTTCTACTCCATAAAGTTTGTATTCCTCACCTGCTTTAACTTTAAACTCGGCCACTATCGGTATTTCAGTCTTTAAGTCGCTGTCTACTCTAAGCGATACCGCATTTGAAGAACCGTCGTTAGCTGGAGTATAATAATAGAGTATATTGCCTACTGGAATACTATTAGGATATTCAAATAAGCCTCTACCTTGATACATTATAGATTCAATTTCTCCAGTCTTTGACACATATACTATCCTATAGGATTGATAGTGAGCACCTTCTCGTACACTTCCCCCACTAGGCTCTTTTACGAAGAAGTAATGACGCCCGTTCATTACTGTTACAGTATCAGAGTGTATATGTCCCGATAAGATAAGTCTAACATTATAATCCGCGATGATCTTCGTCAATATGCTAGCTTCTTCAAAATGATCCACCCAGCTCGAATACATTTTATTTTTAACTTTTGCAACATTCTCTAAATCGACTTCTATTTCTCCGCCTGGATAATTGAATAGCGGATGATGGAAAAACATTATTTTGATCGCATCGGGATTTTCAGATAAAATCTTTTTAGCCCATTCTAGTTGTTCTTTAGTCACATAGCCATCAGCTGCAGTATCGAGAGCTATTATCAAGTATGGTCCTATACGTGTATACCAGTATAGAGGCCCTGCAAATTTTTGATAATTCACAGCGTCATCTCCTGCATGATCGTGATTCCCTGGTAAAGAATAGAGAGGAACTTTCCAGTAATTAGAGAGGAAAAAGAAGTAAACCCAGGCACTTTTAATGGTATCGACGTCTACGATATCTCCTGTAGCTACCACTAGATCTGGTCTAATAAGGTTAAGTTCGTATACGCAGCGAGCGTATACTTGGGCTCCTCCAGGGAGATGGATATCAGTTATATGTCCTATTTTGAGTTTTTCAGGCCACTCTTTTAAGACAGAGACGCTTCTAGGTTGTATGTATTCCTTCTCTCCATTATCGTTAAAGCTAATCTTCAAATCGTATAGAATTGGAGGGATTCCTGAAGGTATTTTAAAAACTAAAGTCCACGATTCTTCTCCGTAGCTAGAAGATGTCAGTTCTAGATTGTATGTTCCATGCTTACTTACTAGCCAAGCTTTCCAGTCTTTAGCTACTTGAGATGCTTTTACCTTTACTATTAACTCACCGTTCCATATGGCTATTTCCGGTAGTACTGGTAACGGATACTCTACCACTTCCCTTACATTTTTCAGCTCGACTTTGGGCAGGGAGAAGCTTAGTGAAGTGAGGAGGACTACCGCCAGAATTAGGAAGACTATGTACTTTTTATTATTCATAATCCCCTTCAGAAATAAAGGTTGGGGGATATAATAGTATTGCCTTAAGACTTCAAAATTATAACGTTACGCCAAGGCACGTATACTCGGAGTTTTTCACCCATACTGGCGGCGACTTCATCGTCTAAAGTAACGAGAATTTTACCGCCTTTTATTCCTATTCTAGCTTCTAAAAGCCCGCCAGTAAAGGCCATCCACTCAACTACTCCTTCAAACACGTTCACTTTTTCCTCTTCTTTCCTAACCGTGAAGTCGTGAGGTCTTAAGACTACATAGACTTTATCTCCAACGCTAACCTCGTTTATCGCTAAACCCTTTACATTGATATCTCCAACTTTTACCTCTACAAAATCTCCTACAGATGTAACGACTCCCTTTAAGACTGAAGTGCGCCCAATGAATGTAGCGACAAACAAATTACCCGGTCTCCTATATACCTCTTGAGGAGTACCTACCTGTTCTACCCGTCCATTGTTCATTATAGCTATCCTATCGGATAACACCATGGCTTCTTCCTGGTCATGAGTCACATAAATAGTCGTTATTCCTAGTCTCTTCTGAAGCTCTTTAAGCTCCTCTCTCATCTCTATTCTGAGCTTAGCGTCTAAGTTGCTTAAAGGTTCATCTAAGAGTAGTAGCTTCGGCTCGACAACCAAAGCTCTGGCAAGAGCTACTCTCTGCTGCTGTCCTCCACTAAGTTGATGCGGGTATCTATCCTCTAGTCCTTCAAGTCTAACCAGTTCAAGGACTTCCTTTACCCTGCTTTTAATCTCGGATTGAGAAATTTTCCTTATCTTCAATCCATATGCAACATTATCGAATACAGTCATGTGAGGCCAGAGCGCATAGTTTTGAAACACCATTCCTACTCCACGCTTATAGGATGGCCAGTCTGTTACGTCCACATCGTCGAAATACACCCTACCCTCGTCCGGCACTTCCAATCCAGCTATCAACCTTAAAGTAGTGGTTTTGCCGCAACCAGAGGGGCCTAAAAACGTGAAAAATTCTCCATCTTGAATATCTAGCGTTATATGGTCAGCAGCTACTACTCTTCCGAACTTTTTCGTGATATTTCTTAGAGACACCTTAACCATATTCCCACCTATATTCCTAAAAACGCTACGCGTTGCTTCAAGATATAGTTTGATACTGCCAGAGCTATCACCTGAACTGTTATTAAAAGTAGGCAGAGAGCCGCCGCTATGCTAACGGTTCCTACGGCAGCTGTGCCATATATTACTTGACTTATATAGAAAGTTATTGGTCCTCTATCCTCTCTTAAGGCTCCTAGAGTTACGCTGGTGCTTACTTCGGACATACTATACACGAAGGTTAATATTCCGCCGCCTATCACGTTAGCAGCTATCAGCGGTATAACTATGTCGAAGAAGCTTTTGAACCTCGTAGCGCCGAGAGTCGTAGCTACCTCCTCCAAGCTTTCATGGACTCCCTGTAACCCGGCAAACACGCTACGAGCCGTAAATGGTAATCGCCTGACGCTGTAGGCGAATATGAGCAATAGCGCTGGATCAACTAAGGGGTCTAAAACAGTTCCTCTGAAGAAGCCAGTAAAGAATAGAAAGTATCCTACCGCCACTACTATACCCGGCACCGCTATAGGCATCGTCAAGAGAGAATCTAGAGCATCTGTTCCGGGAAGTTTAGAGCGAGCAATGACATAAGTGGAACAACTTCCGAGAATTACGGCTAGTAAGACAGCTGCCCCCGAGTACAGCAGACTATTCGAGATTGCTCTAACTACGTTTGGATCCGTGAAAAGTCTGCTTACGTATTCGAAAGTTATAGATTTAGGCGCTAAGCCGCTTATAGCCCAATCGGTTAAAGCCAATATGACAACTCCTATTTGAGGTATGGAAGCCGACAATATTAACAGTATAAAAAACGGATATACTAAAGCCATGCCTTTAATTCCCAATTTACGAGTTCTCGGCTTCCATCTTCCACCTTTGCTCAGCGTGGCATAAGTCTTTAATGTAACGTACTTCTTTATCGCCAAAAAGCCGGTTACGGCAAAAGCGACTAATATTACAGCTATCGCAGAGGTTATAGGAGATATGGCTCCAGTAACTGCCGCCGCAAAATCGTCAAAAATATAAACCGACATTACTCTGCGGGCAAGAGGATTACCACTATACCCTATAAATCCTATAGGAGCACCTAAGTCCTCTAGACTGAATATAAAGACTATCGTAGCTCCGGCGGCTAATCCGGGCATTGATAATGGCAGGGTTATAGTTCTGAAAAGTTTAAAACCTCCAGCTCCTAAAGATTCAGCTTGTTCTTCCATAGTAGGATCCATCGTCATTAAGCTAGCGAGCACGTTAAGATAGACTATGGGATAAAATGCCAAAGTTTGTGCTAAGGCTATTCCTATGAGTCCATTTACATCGACTCGCCAAGGCAGAATATGCAAAATATCATAGAAAATAAAGTTTAGCAGTCCTCCTCTTGGTTGGAAAAATTTTCCTATTACATACGCGTTTACGAATGGAGTCGCTAGCATTGGTATTAGAATAAGGACTCTAAAGATGTTTTTCCCAGGAAAGTCGTATCTAGCTATTATCAATGCCGCTATTACGCCTATAATTGACGCTGAAAACGTCACAATAGTCGCTACTATTAGAGAATTCATTATGTATCCATGGTCTATTCCCCAAATGTACATAGTATCTCCATGCAATTCGAAGAACATACCGCCTCTAGGGGATAGGGAAAAGAAGTCAGGATCGGTAAATACTTTTTGAAACCAGTGAAAACTAAACGTTCCATCTTGTATAAAGGCTTGCTGAATAATAGTTGCTATTGGAAGGAGGAGAAAAAGAATGAGATAAAAATATGAAAAAACATATTGGAATGCTATTAGCGGATCTAAAGATTTTCTAATTTCTCGTAAACGACTTCTCGATATCAATTGTTCTTTCACCCGCCTAGCATTTCAAGCACTTTCTTATAACGTTTCTCGGCTCCTTCTCTCCAAGCTTTTACGAGCGCATCTCTAAACGTCGGGTCTTTAAGCTTATCGTTTACTTTCTGGGCATACTCCTGCGTAAACGTGGTTTCTTGCCCTGTCTCGGGATCTATAAATGCCAATTTATGCGGATTGGCTAACTCGTCCACTAGCCTGTTAAATTCTTCCTCGCTTATGGCTCCTTCATTATATTTTCTGGTTAAGGTCATCCAAGCTTCCTTTAGCGGTTGCTCGGCTCTGACTAAAGTTGCATGGAAGAACCACATCAACGAGTACTCGTAGCTTAACGCTAGCTCATCGCTGAACTCTATAGTTGACACTTTCAAGGTTTTCTCGTAGTTTTCCTTCAGGTCGGCTCTCTTCTTCCCCTCCTCCGTCTCAAATACTTTAATGTTTATAGGCATTCTGTTAATCGATGGGTGAAGCCATACTTTCTGACCTTCCGGGCTCAGTATCCAAGCGATGAAAGCCTTTGCCGCTTCGGGATGTTTAGCTGTGACTAGTAGAGCTATCGGATCTCCATTTACCAAAGTTCCATCTTTAGGCAGTATGTATTTGGCTATTCCAGGGGCTTCTAGTTGAGAAGTATATCCGTAGAAGTCAATAGTTATCCCTACTCCCACATCTCCTCTGACTACGGCTTCTCTAACCAATCCCGATTGGTCATATATTCTACTGTTAGCCGCTATTCTAGTTATAAGTTTCCATCCTTCGACCCATCCATATTTTTGCAGAATGATTTCATACATCCTAGTGTTCGATGTCGATTTAGTTGCATCGGCGACAGCTACGCTGGGAGAAGGTAGGGTCTTAGCGTATACCGGGTCTCCTAGATCAATCCATTCATCTGGTTCAGGAAGTCCTCTTTCGGTGAGGTAATTTTTGTTTATAGTGAACCCAAAAGAGGCTATAGCGGCGGCGACCCAGTATATTTTTCCATCAGAACCTTTTCTTTTCATAGGAACTCCGCTTATATCGTCTGGAATTTCCTTTAACACAGCATCTAAGTCTTCATGTCCTTCAAGAGGAGCTAACAGTTCATTTTCTAATAGTACATCAAAGAGTACAGGACCTCCACCCCATCCTACGTCTACGTCTCCGCTCCTTTTTATAGTGTCTATCCAGAGGTGAGGCCCTACAGGTAGCCATACTATATCTTTTATATTGTATTTTTTAGCTACTTCACTTTTTAAGAAGCTTTGTTCGGTAATTTCTTGTATATCAGCTCCATGTCTGGTTATAACCTTCAATACTATGCCTTCTTCAGTTGGCTTGAAAGGACCTAAGAAGTAGAAAGCACCGGCGATGATAATTACCAAGATTATAAGGGCGATAATGACTTTCTTATCCAAGTTACCACCCAATTGTAAAAAGCATCTACGAGTATATGATGGTTTCGCATAATTTTGTTTAAGCATTATCCTTAAATAATCGTAGAAGTTTTCTTCATACGGTGGAATTATGAAAAAAAGCCTCGTAATTCTACTACTTGTTCTGACGAGCCTCATGCTCCCAACGCTTTATGCAGTCCCTGGAGGGACAATAGCTGTTTATATGAAAGGGTTAGCTGGCGAAGATGTGCAATTAAAAACAGCAATGGCGGATATCTCGGCGAACTGGGTCGTTATAACCGAAGATTTAACCTATGATAAAATAAAAGATGCTACTCTCTTAATAATCGTATTCGTAGATCCGTTTGCTGGCATTTCCGCTGACGAATTAAACGCCATAAAGAAGTGGTTTGATGAAGGTGGAAAGGTCCTCTGGGTGGCCGGAGATAGCGACTATGGAGATGATAGCAATAGACAGAAACCGGTAAATGACGTCTTAGAAACCGTTGGCTCCGTACTAAGACTGGAGTACTGTTCCGTAGAAGATGCTAAATCTAATGCTGGACAGCCTTATAGAGTTTTAGGTTTAAGTGATAATGCAGATAAGGAAGTAGAGTTTTTGGTTTCTGGAGTAGAGAGAGCTCTATTCCATGGGCCAAGCGTCGTAGTAGCTTACGTAAACGGCAAGTGGGTTGCTCTCGATAAAGAAAAGCCAGCGAACGTATACCGTGTTATGTGGACTACTGAGAAAGGTAAAATAGTAAATCATAACCCACCGGATCCAAATGCATATAGCGTAGGCGATGAAGGCAGATTTGTGCTTATGGCTATAGAAGTTATGCCTGACAAGAAAAATGCAGTCATAGTTACCGGCGATTCCCCGTTTGACCACTACACCGGAATGTACAAGCCAGAACTAAAGAATCCCGACAGGTATAAAGGTCAATATCCACAGCAGGGCGCTAAGCTATTCACAAACATCGTGGAATGGGCATTAGCCGAACATAAGGGAGGTCTTTGGGAAGCCGCTGCCCCGCCAATGTTCGCCGATATGACACTGCTCTTAGTCGTGGTTATCGTTGTAGTAATAGTGATAATCGCGGTTCTACTCCTTAAACGTAAGAAATAAAATTTATTCTTTACTTACTTTTTCTATCCAGTTTCCTGGCTCTACTACGGCTTCTACTGGCAATGTGCGTCTTATCTCGCTAGGTTCTAGAATGTATTCCTCCCATTCTCCTATCGTTGACAAGTAACGGGCGAAGTTTATCCTCTCTTTACACGGTAGCTGTATTATTCCAAACGCTATGTTTCTACCGATATATACTGTCGATGGATAGCTAGAGCTCATTATAGTAATCAACCTGTGAGCTTCACTCCCTCTCACCACTACGGCCAGTTTAGGCGCTATATCGAGAGGCCATAAGCTTAACCGTAGTTGGAAACCTTCTATCAATGGCGCTACTCTGCTCTTCATCCTATACTCTATAGTCTTCCTGTTGACCTTTAATTCTTCAGAGATTTCAGATACTTTCTTAGGCGCATCTTTCTCAAGGCTCGCTATTATTGAAATATCGAGTTTATCGAATTTTTTCTTACTTCTAACCTTATCATAGAACACTACTGGTATCTCATGCCATGGTACTTTATCTATAGTTAAATAGTTGAGATTTGGAACTCCGATAACAGCGTGATCAAATACATGATATTCAACGATTTTACCAATATTAGATTCGATATATTCTATATGTTCTTTAACGATATCGCTAGGTGCTGTTATTAACAGCAAAGCTCTCTTACCTTTTCCATAAGCCTCAACTGCATATTTCAAGTACAATAGTTTGTCAGCGTATTTAGACCAATCCTTCGTATCGATATCGACAATATAAAGCGTGGGCGTTAATCCGAGAGCTGGATAGTTAGGTTCGGCTCTTAAGGTTAATACGCCAGTGGATCGTAGAAAGTTAACAACTCTCCACGCCTTCGAGTAAGGTATCTGATAACGTTCTGCCAGTACTTTTAAATCTGCTATGATTTCCTGATTCAATTGCTTAGCTAATCCTACTATTAGGTTGCGTATTTTTTCATCTTTCATTAGTAATTTTACATACCTCTTTCTTTCAATGTTTTCTATTTTGTTCATTTTCGCCACCCAAAATAATTGTTATGTCTCGGTCCTAATAAGTATTTTTATTAATATTTTTTATAGCATAATCTTCTTAATTTTTATTAATGAATAGTTTCTCTTGCTAATTATTCTTGGATTTTACATGTTGAAATAGAAAAAATATTAATATCATTAAATACTATAACGTGATTACGCTCATCCACATATTCTTGCCAGCAAGCGCATTTACCGGTAGTGGCTTATACTGCCAATCTGGAGCTATTTGATACTCACGCCATTCTCCAAGAGATGATATGTAATCTAAGAAGCCTAATCTCTCTTTGCTCGGAAGATCTATAAGCATCGCCGCAACTTTATCTCCTAAATATACTTCAGTAGGATATGGTGAAGCTACGGTCGAGGATAGCTTATATACGTGGTCTCCCCATATGACGAATAGATGTTTAGGCGCTTCATCGTATTCTAATAGGTTCAATTCTAGCGAAAAGCCTTCTATAAGATTTCTCACTCTAGTTCTAAGCCTGTACTCAAGAGTCTTTCTATTTGTTTTCAGTTCCCTAGATAAATCAGTTATCCTAACTAGACCATCATGTTCTAGCTTCGATAAACTCAGTATATCTAATTTATCGAATACTATTCTATAAAGTACTTCTCTAGCCTCCCTTATTGGCAGTTTACTCCAAGGTGTTTTTTCCTCAAACAAGTAATCTAGATTAGGCATTGCTGGCAGCAATCGATTAAGAATGTAATAGTCTTTCATTTTACCTATGTTTTCCTCTATATATGTTAAATGATCCTCAACTTTGTTGAGCGGAGGAGTGAGTAGCATTAATGCATATTTTCCATTTCCGTATGCCCATCCTCCAAATCTAAAGTATAGCATTTCCGTAGCTTTTTTAATCCAATCCTCTGTTTTAGGTTCTACAAAAACCAGAAGTAACCTTAATCCTAGTACATGATAATTAGGTATCGCCTTTATCTTTAATATATTGTTTTTATGCCATCGCTCTATGATTTTAGATATTCTGCCATAGGATATACTATGTCTTTTTGCTAAATCTCTCAAACTGAAAGTGAATTTTTCAGAAAGTTCTTTAGGCAGATCCATTAGCAATCTTCTTACGCGAGGATCTTTTCTTAATATTTTCATGGCTATTTCTTTTTCCCTTTTCATAACATTTTCCACCTGTTATTTCTATGTTGTCATGGTAAAAAAATTTATCTATCTTTAGAAACTTCGAGGCTTAATACCTCATTATATGAGTAAAAATATATTAATTATTGAATAAAATAGAAGCTAAGAGTTTCTTATAGTTTAATTTGAGTAACTAGAATTATAAGCCAAGCTTAGCCGAGAATCTCCATGCATCTATTTGAACTTCTCTTTCATGCTCTTTAAATATTTTCTTCTCTTCAACCATTATGGGTAGTTTTAATCTCTTACTCTTATATTCTTTAACTTTTTTAAGTATTTCTCTTTCTTTAATAAAATTCGTAGTTATAATTCCATTGTTAAACGCCTCATCTCTAAATACGACTTCGTGAAAGACTATGTTGGTTGCTACTCCTTCAATTACTGTTTCTTCAAGAGCTCTTCTCATTCTCTTAATAGCTTCTAATCTATCTTTACCCCAGACGATTAACTTAAGTATTAAAGGATCGTAAAAAGAAGGTATCTCATAGCCTGGATATATTCCAGAATCAACTCTAACTCCAGGACCGCTTGGTGGCAAATAGTTTGTAATTACACCAGGTGAAGGCATAAAATTTCGAAGGGGGTCTTCAGCGTATATTCTAGCTTCGAACGCATGTCCTTTCTGTTCAACCTCGTTTTGGCTTATGTTAAGTTTCTCGCCTGCCGCTATTCGGAATTGTTCTTTTACTATATCAATTCCAGTAACCATTTCAGTTACTGGGTGCTCGACCTGTATTCTAGAGTTTACCTCTAGGAAATAGAATTCATCTAGATCGGGTATATATAGAAACTCTATTGTTCCAGCGTTGATATAACCTACCGCTTTAGCGACTTTTACCGCTAGACTTGTTATTCTATCTCTTCCTTCTTCATCTAAGGCCGGTGAAGGAGATTCCTCGATGAGTTTTTGAAAACGTCTTTGGACAGAGCATTCTCTTTCATAAAGGTGAATTACGTTTCCATGACTGTCGGCTAGTATTTGAACTTCTATATGTCTGGCCTTGGGAAAATATCTTTCTATATAAACCTCCGGGTTTGCAAAAGTGGATTTAGCTAGCTTAGATGCCCTCTCTACAGCTTCAAGAAGCTCTTTTTCGCTATATACTATAGCCATCCCTATGCCTCCTCCACCGCCTGCCGGTTTAACTATTAGAGGATAGCCTATTTTATCCGCTACTTCGACAGCATTCTCGATCGATACAGAGCTAAGCGTGCCTGGAGCTATAGGCACTCCGACTTCTGATACTTTCTTCCTAGCCCCTAATTTATCTCCTACAAGCCTTTGCACGTGGCTAGGAGGCCCTATAAAGACAATGCCTTCCTCTTCTAACCGTTCCACGAAATGTGGATTTTCTGCTAGAAAACCGTAGCCTGGGTGTACAGCTTCAGCATCGGTTTTCTTCACAGCATTTATTATCTTCTCTATATCAAGATAACTATAACGAGGATGAGGATTGCCTATCCATACGGATTCATCTGCCAGAAGCCGATGGAGCGAATTTCTGTCAGCGTCGGAGTAAACCGCTACCGTTTTTATGCCTTCTTCTCTTGCTGCTCTTATTATTCTTACAGCGATCTCTCCTCTATTAGCTATGAGTATCTTTTTAAAGGGAGGTTCGGGCATACGTTTATACACTTGAAACACGTTATATATCTGCGTCGATACTATATCTCTTGGATGATGAAGGTTAAAAGCGGCGAATATGTGAGCGAAGGTTCCTCTCTGACGCATTCTTTAACAGATTTCCTCTATGTTCGAAAAACGCGATCTACGATGATTATAGCCAGAAGTGTTATGAAGAGAAGTGAGAAGTTAGCGATTATCGCCGGGTATCAGACGAGTGGTATTGGTAGACGGGGACGGACGTGGGCTTCTCCGCCTGGTGGTTTATGGTTTTCGCTAGTGCTTAAAACTTGTATTCCTGCGAGCGTTGTACCCTTTCTAAGCTTAGCAATGTCTCTTTCTGTCGTAGAAGTTTTAAGGTTGAAAGGTTTAAACGCTTGGATAAAATGGCCTAACGATATAGTGGTAGATGGTAAGAAGATAAGTGGTGTATTGGTGGACGTCAAGATTGATAGTGACGACGTTGTACATGCCATTATAGGAGTAGGGATAAATGTTAACTTTTATTTGAGAGATCTTCCAGCTGACTTACAGGATAGCGTTGTTACAATTCTTGAAGTGCTTGGCTATAAACTAGATATATTAGAGTTGCTAGATGAAATACTGCGTGAATTTGATAAATACATCGCCATTTTAGAAAGAAGGAAAGAGCAGGTCATTATAGAGAAAGTAGAAGAAATGTTATATGGGAAAGGTCAGAAAGTTGTAGCTATCTGCGAAACAGGCAAGTTTAGCGGAATCTTGAAAGGAATAGGACAAACAGGTTCTTTAGTACTTGAAACCGAGAATGGAATAAAGGAAATAGACTCCTTTTCTCTTGAAAAGCTATTGATAGAATCTTCTAAGTGATTTCCAGTTCTAGTAGAGGTTGTCCTTGCTTTATTACCTGTCCTTCCTCTACAAAAATTCTTTTAACTTTGCCTCTCTTACCAGCTGTTATTTCTATCTGAGTTTTCATAGATTCGAGAACTGCTATAACCGTATCTTCTTTAACTTCGCTATTATATCCTACCTTTAAGGCTAAAACCTTACCCGTCATAGGGGCGACTATTACTTTATCTGAAACTTTTGGTAATGTTTCTACTTTTTTTAGTTCTCTAATCTTGGATTTTGTAAATAATTTTTTAAGAAGCTCGATTTCGCTCTCGGCATCAGCTAGCTCTATTTCTATTTCATAGACTTCGTCATCGATTGTTACTCTGAATTTTCTACTCACATTCCCACGCAGGCAAGTGTATGAACTTAAGCCTCTTATTTATCCGTTACGAAAACAACAAGTATATTAAATATAATCTTCACATATGTCGAGTTTTGCTGCTAAACGCCAAGAATTTATTTTAGCTTTTCTAACCGGCTTATTTCTACTTTTGTCCTTGACCTGTTTTAGTATATAGCCGTAGACTGATGCTAAGGCTACTATTATCTTTTCATCCATATTAATCCCGGATATAGAGATTGTAGATAATAGAGTTTTCGTTATACTGGAGGTATTCCGTGTTTCCTAGGAGGTCTCGGAGGCTTCTCTCTTTTAGAGAGTAGATGATCTAGAACTGCCGCTAGGAAAGGTCTAGTTTCATGAGGTATTATCACTTTATCTACATAGCCTCTGAAAGATGCAACATATGGGTTAGCTATCTTCTCTCTATATTCTTCAACGAATTTCTTAGCAAGTTCCTCTGGATTTTCGGCTTCGGCTAACTCTCTCCTGTAGATTATTTCTATAGCTCCTTCAGGACCCATAACCGCTATTTCGGCAGTTGGCCAGGCTAAAACTACATCGGCTCCCAAATGTTTACTACCCATAGCTATGTAAGCCCCTCCATACGCTTTCCGTAATATTACTGTGATTTTAGGAACAGTAGCTTCTGAATACGCATATATTATTTTAGCTCCGTGTCTAATAACTCCTCCATGTTCTTGATGTGTACCAGGCATAAATCCCGGTACGTCTACGAAAGTTATAACTGGAATATTGAATGCATCGCAGAACCTGACGAACCTGGAGATTTTATCGCTAGAATCTATGTCGAGTACACCGGCATGTATAGCTGGTTGATTCGCCACTACTCCAACTACATGGCCGTTTAACCTACCGAAACCTACTACGGCATTTCTAGCAAAGTGTTCTTGTACCTCGAGGAATGTCTCTTTATCTAACACGGTTTCTATAACATCTTTAACATCGTAAGGTTTTATTGGATCATCGGGTACTATTGTGTCCAATATGCTGCTCGTTCTGTTGGGATCGTCTCCCGTGTCTAGATATGGTGGATCTTCTAAGTTGTTAGAAGGCAGGTAGGATAGGAGTTTCTTTATAAGTTCTATTCCTTCTCTCTCACTATCTACGATGAAATGAGCCACGCCGCTTTTTGAAGCATGTACTTCAGCTCCTCCTAATTCATCAAATGTCACCTCTTCTCCAATAGCGGTTTTAACTACTTTAGGCCCTGTTATGAACATAAAACTGGTTTTACGAGTCATTATTATAAAATCGGCTAGAGCAGGTGAATAGACAGCTCCGCCAGCGCAAGGCCCCATTATAGCTACTATCTGCGGTATTACGCCGCTCGCCATTACGTTTCTATAGAATATTTCTCCATAGCCTTTCAAACTGTCGATGCCTTCTTGTATTCTAGCTCCTCCCGAGTCATTTATACCTATAACTGGTATTCCGAGCTTTATAGCCAGCTCTATAGTCCTCGCTATCTTCATAGCGTGCATTTCTCCTACGCTACCGCCTTTAACCGTGAAATCTTGCAAATATAATGCCACTTTTCTCCCATCAATTTCACCTAGACCTGTTACCACGCCATCTCCTAATGCGAAAAATTTATCCATGCCAAAACCTGTGGCTCGATGAAGTATGAAATCTCCTAGTTCTATAAACGAGCCGGGATCTACGAGTAAGTTAAGTCTCTCCCTAGCGGTAAGTTTTCCCTTTCTATGTTGTTTTTCTATTCTTTCAAGCCCTCCTCCTAAATGGGCTAACCGTCTATACTCTTCTAACTTTTTAAATCGATCTTTAACCATGAAAAACACCTAAGAAGGAGTTATTTATGCTATTTCTTCAACCCAGGCTTCGTAAACTCGTCCATTGACTTTAACTCTGACCAACTTAGCCCCTCTCTTGTAAGCTTCTAATGCCGCTTTAAGAGAACGCGCGGCGCGATATATTCCATCTTTAAATTCTCCGCTTTTCCTTCTAAATGTTTGTGGTATTCGTCTTGCAGGGAGTTCATCTATCAATTGGGAAAGCCTGCCATTAGAGAAAAAGCCTAGAACTCTATTCTTGGCAAGACTTAATACTAGGTATGGAGTTTCAAATCCTCCTACAACAGCTATATATGCTATAGAATTAGATGAAACTTCTACGCATGAACCTTTTGCCACAGGTAGTGCCTGCCATGGAGATGCTTCTGTGTTTCCTATTTTTACTTCACAATCTCCGGTGACAGCTATAACCGCGTCATCGTGAAATAGAAGTTTTACCCTGCCAGATGTTATTTCTATAGTTCCCGCAGATTCCTTATTATCTACCAAGAGATTTGCCAAAGAGTGTAAGTATGGATCTTTAGCATGGAAATATTTATATTTTCCAGTTCCTATACAATATGCTATCCTCGCGTTCTCTGCCTCTATAACGCTTGCCCGCAAGAGGACCCCTCGACAGGTACTTAAGGGTTATTCGTTATACGTCGTATTTAAACGTTATCTTTATAGACATAAAACGTTAGCCTAGAATAATTTCCTAATTTTAAAATAATAAATAGTAAAAGTTAAGTAGTAAAAAATATTTTAGGTTAAATTATTTTGGAAGTTTAGCTATACGTTCTAGAAATTTTCTAGCAACTTCGGCTTCTTCAGGAGGAAGTTCCTTATGACAGAACCACCAGTCGAAACATTCGTATTTTTCTAATCTTCCCTCAAACTCTTCTACAGTCGACGGAGGCGAGATTATGGCATGTCCTCCAACAAGCTCGTTATTCGGCTAGTTAGCTGGTAGAGCCACTTTATATTTATCTGATATTTGTAATCCTTTAACCATTCGCAAGATTTCATTTATATTTCTCCCGAGCTCTTGAGGATAGTACAGTATTGCCCTAATAATGCCATTCGGGTCTACTATGAAAACAGCTCTAACAGTATGAGTAGTGGATTGCGCGTGAAAAAACCTAATCTTTCAGCTAGAGTTCCGCGAGGATCTCCTATAACGGGAAATGGAATATTTACTTCTAGTTTCTCTCTTATCCATTCTATCCACTTGATATGACTGAACGTACTGTCTACGCTGTGACCTATAAGTTCTACTTCTAGTTTTTTAAAATCTTCATATCATTTCGCAAATGCTACAAATTCTGTAGTACATACAGATGTAAAATCAGCTGGATGGCTAAAAGGCACGAACCATTTCCCTCTAAAGTGGTCGGGTAGCCTTATCTTGCCGTGAGTCGTCTGTACTTCAATTTCCGAGAACTTTTCCCCAATTAGAGGTAT
>Ga0180301_10001650_pt1 | contig 17543 bp, 24 predicted proteins | sample GuaBasSediGuay16_FD_121797 | JGI IMG/M metagenome (GOLD analysis project Ga0180301, IMG submission 121797) | Subseafloor sediment microbial communities from Guaymas Basin, Gulf of California, Mexico - Guay16, Core 4569-2, 12-15 cm | ecosystem: Environmental > Aquatic > Marine > Hydrothermal... | reverse complement strand
CCCATAATAGGTGTTTTAATAGTCATAGTGTTAATTGTAGCAACAATAGCTCCTTTAGGTATTAAGGGAGCTGATGTATCTCCAACAATAGTTAGTCCGCAAGCAACATCTAGAGGAAAGAATCTTGCATGGATTAAGGCTTTAGAATACATACGTAACAATTTACCTAAAGACGCTATTGTAAATGCTTGGTGGGATTACGGATATTGGATTGCAGTCATTGGTAATAGAACGAGTATATGTGATAATGCGACGTTAAATTCTACACAAATAAAGCTTATGGCATGGGCTCTCATGGGGAACGAAACATATGCTGCTGACATATTTCTAAATAAGTTTAAGGAACCCCCGGACTCCACATATTTGCTTCTCTTTGAAGTCTTCTACCATGGGAAAACAAAGACTGGAGAAGACGTTTTAATTATTTGGCGTGGTGGAGACATTTCAAAATCAGCTGCGATAATTAGTGTCGGAGGATTAAACGCTACTGAGTACTTTGGTGGAGGAGTTGGTGAACCAAACTGGTTCAGTAATAAAACTAGGGAGGCATTACTTTATAGGGCAATACTTTGGGGAGCATACAACGTTTCCCAAGAAAATGGCTGGACCTTAATTTTAAATACACCTTACGGGTACCTTCCATTACCAGCTACTCCCCTTGAACCCCTAAGAATATTTGAGCTTGAAAAAGTATTTTACGATACTACACCTACGAGGGGAGGAGAATACGTAGTAATAGTTGTTTTGTATAAACTGAATTATAAGAAGTACTTAGCTACTTTAAGCCAGGCAACATTTAGTCCTTAATTACTCCGGCAAGCTTTTTAGCTAAGTACCTGTATTTGCCATATTTGTCTTCCGGGGAAAACTTTGGAGGATGAGGAATGATTAATTGGCCTCCACAGTGGGGACATTTATCTTTTTGCAAAGTGTATCTTCCACAGACACTGCATTTTCTTAAAACTCCCTTCATTTTCTATCACGTATAAACCTCATTAATGCACCGTGCTTTTGCGCTTTAATCTTTACTTCTTCAAGTATTTTGGAGAGAACTTTTTCTAAGTCCTTATAGTTTAGCCCTGTTAATTCTATTTTATATCTGGGGGAACCAACCGTGTAGACTTTAACTGAAATTTCTTTTGGCCTATCAATGTTCTTTATGCTTGTAAGAATTTCCTTTATAACTTTTACACCGTCGCCTCTAATTGTAAACAAAAATAATGTTCCTGAAATTTTCACTTTCTTTATTTCAATATGTCTCTTAGCTTCATCAACGAGAACTTTTCTTTCCTCTTCTGATAGGTTAAGGTCTTTTATAGCGTCTTCACCGAATCTTGCAATTTCCTCTAGCCCTGCATATAAGTCCCCGAATTTCTCTACGAGTTTTTTACCTATACTCTCTAGAACCTCATTAAATGGTCTGTTAAGTTTTAAAGCGACGATTTCTAAGGTTTTTAATGACTTCTGGAGCTTCTTCCACTCCAATAGCTTCTTTCTTCTTTCACTATCTGAAACACGCTTTAATGAAACATCAACGTGACCTTTTCTCCTATCTACCCTAACTACTTTGAAAACTGCTTTTTGGCCTTCTTTAAGAACGTCTCTTATGTTTCTAATCCACCTAGTTGATACTTCGTTTCTCGGAAGATATGCTTTTAAATTCTCATATTCGTCAAGTCTAATGTAGGCGCCATATTCAAAAATTTCCTCAACAGTTCCAATAACTAATTCTCCTTTATCTGGAAGGTTTTTTGACTCAAATGACAATTCATAAGCCTCCTTATTATTTAGGAAGATAATTTAAAGAGGAACTGTTTAACCATAAACTTTAACTATTTTACCATATATTTTTGCCTTTCCTCCTGTCGGCTCAGCAAGCACTCTTCCACAAACAAGGCATCTTACAGGGAATGTTGCATGATCAAATATTACTTGCTCATTTCCGCAATCCGGGCATTTTACTCTGACGAACTTGCTTTTCGGTTCGGGGATAAGTATTTTGCACTTCTTTATCATGGAGAAAACCACCTTTATCTTGTCCTAATAACTTCAACAAGTTCTACTTTTTTAAGTCTAATACCTCTTCTATGAGATATGTAACTACATTTTCTGCACTTAAGCTTAAGAACAATTTTTTTCGTTACTTTAGCAAACCTCTTTTGCTCAGGCTTCCTCTTGCTACCGTATCCTTCCTGCTTTCTCCTATACCTTCTTTCACCTTCGGCAAGGGCTCTTCTCTTACCGTGCTTATAAACCATGACTGTATGTTCAGTGTGCGTTTTGCATCTAGGACAGTATGTCCTTATGATTTTAGGCACTTTCATATGTTATTCCCCACAGTTGCTCCGTATTAACTTGCTAGTGTTAGAAAAGTATTGGCCTACTAAATATATTTTATGTATTTCTTACTCAAAGCTAATTAGTCCTAAAAGGTAAAGAGGTATGGCTTTTTCCAAGGAAATATTTACTATGTCATTTTTTGAAAGACTTGTGGGAATAGTTTCTTCCCCAATAAGTCCTTCATTTAAAAGAGTCTCCCTAGTAACTCTTACGATAGTTTTACCCTTCCTATTTAGCAATATTTTCCCGCTAATAATATCTTTGTATAATGTGAATAATCTTTGCATATAGGATAAAAGAGTTCTGTCAACTGTTTGTTCAGGAATTTTTAGACCCTTAATGGCTTTTAAGCTTCTAGTAAATGTAATTTCCTCTAAATACCTCTTGACCTCTTTGAGATATTCATGTTTTAATTCGCTTTTAAATGGAATGTTCTTTTCCATATCGTATAATAGCTTTTGATACTCATCATATGTTAACGCAATTATCTCGTTAGGAGACCCTGCAACTCTAATTAGTAATGAGAGAAGTTCCTTCATCACACTATCTCCTCTATCTCAGCTAGTTCTCTACATGCTAAATATAATGCTACTGGTAAGCTAACTTTATACTTTGTCCCAGCTTTTCCTCCAACAGTTGTGCCGAAAATCGTAAGGCTTTGCGATAGATCCTCTATAAGTCTTATTATTGCTTCACCTTTAAAGGGAGATAGTTCATCACTTAACTCAAACTTCTCGAGTTCGCTAATTCCTCTTAAAATCACTACGGGGAGACCTGTTTTCCCATGCAATGAGCCCGGCAGCCTTATTAATCTATGCGTATCTATTGTTACCTTCTCATCGACAGAGCACTTAATTTCATCAATAATTTTCTGGGTTAATAACAATAGTCCCTTAGATCCTAACGATCTATACAATAGTGTCCATTTCGGGGTTTTCGCACTCATTTCTTTAATTATTTTATCAGAGTTTTCCAAGAGTTTTTTGAAGGCTTTTTTACCTATTACTTCTTCAAGAGATTCGTTAAGAGACAACACTTTTTCAAAAAGTTTTCTAGCTATCTTACCTCTCCAGCCTTTCTCACCTAAATCGATACCAGCTACTTCTCCTCTCCTCTTGTATGGCGGTAGAATGATTTCCAAACTCAATCCTAAACCTTTAACATAATCAACTATTTCCCTTCTTTCACTTGATGAAAGCTTTAAGCATTCATCGCTTAACACATGTAAATGGAAGCCTCTATGGCCTGAAAAGGCAATTAACATGTCTGAAGGTTTAAACCCTAAATCAGGTATTAGAAAGTCCTCGATAAGCTTTATGATCTCGTTTTTCGCTGCTTCAATACATTTTTCGCAAACCCATGTAAAGCTCTTAATGTTTTTTGATCCGCATTTAGGACACTTATCAGGAGCCGATCCTTTACCTTGGTATCCACAGTTTAAACATTTCCAACTATCATGCTCAAACTTGCAGGGAGTATTGATGTGGTCTGCATCTATGTCGAAAACTAATTCAGCACCTAGCCAGCCTTTTTCATCCATATCTCGAGCTGATGGAAGAACATAGATTGCCGTTGAATAATATGAATGTCGAGGCACATTCTCCAATATGAAATTGTAAAGGTCCTCGGGTCTATCAAAACCTAAATGTCTTATCATGCCTTGTTTAGTGAAGGGTTGAAATGCAAATTCCCTATTAGCAAAGCTTTTAGGTATAAATATTTTGCTTAAGTTTTTGCTATAATATTCTTTGAATAATTTTTTAACTATGTTTTTAGTTTTACTATTCATATCTTTATTCACTACTCTATTCTAGGTGCTATGTAAAATGATAATCTTGCTTCACCAGCTAATTCGAAGTCGAGTCTACATGGAATATTTGTTGAAAACCTTATGACAGCCGTTTCGGCTGCTTGTGAAGCTGCTGATATGTCTTTGAAGTATTCAAAACTGTATGCTGCCTCTGAACGTTCTTTAACAGAAATGTCTATGAGTGTCCCTGCTTCGCTCGAAAGCTGAACTTCGGCTTCACCTTTACTTCCATAACCTATAATTCTTAGTACTCCCTCCTCTTCACCTATGAACTTTATTGCTTCACTAACAGGTTCAATGTCTCTAAGAACATCTCTAAAAGTTGCACTTGTCATTCTAGCCATAACTTTAAATTCTATTTTTGGCTCAGGAATTTCTTCTTCACTTAACGATAGAAGCGGTAAAACAAATTTTCTTTCAGAAGAACCTAAGAAAAGTATGGCAAGCTTGTCTTTTGAAAACTCAAGAGCTAACCTATCGTTTTTAGTTGCTCTTTTAAATATCTTAACTATGTCTCCGAAATTTATTCCAAGCTTTTCCTCACCACTAACCTCATATTCTTCGAAAATAGAGCGAGGCATGTATAAGTCTATAAGTACAATGTGTGATGGATCCATAGCCTTCAATACTGCTGCTTCCTCAGTGAACTTAAGCACACCTTCTTCTATGATTTTACCTACAGCTGTCATTAGATATCTCCAAGCTCTGGCATCTGAGAAGATAACTTTACCCATACTCTAAGCCTCCATCAATAACTTAGGGCTGGGTTTTTCTAATAAAGCTATCGAGATCATTTATTATTTCACTTATTCGAGAAGTTATTTCTAATGCCTTAACTATGTTGGCATAGGACGTATAAGTTTTTGGTGTACGTTTCTCAGCTTCCTCAAGTTCTTTTAGTAACTTACTAACTAGTCTCTTTAAAGCTTCAATATGTAAAACCTCTTCATCATGCTTAAACATTGTTTACTTCCTCTAAAACCTTTATTACATTTGTAGAAACTGTTTCGAGAAAGATTAGAGTATTTAAAAATGTGTTTTTAGCTAAAAAGTTTAATAGAGATCGTGCTTCATCAAAACCCATTCCATATGTTACGATAATGTTGTTTAGTCCTTCAGAGACTATTATTGGCTTAGCCAGTCTTACATAAGCATCGTTATTTACTAAAGGATCTCTGCCTCCAACAAATATGAAGAACCTTATTTCATTATAGTACTTTGATGAAACAATAGCTGACGCTAAGTCAAAGGAGCTTTTTGCTTTAAAAAACTCTACACCTTCAATAATTTTTCCTCTAAATACAGCTAAAGTGTATATTCTTTCTTTGCAGAGTTCTTTACCTAAAATTAACGCTACTCTTACTTCCTTCTTCATTTTTAACTTCCAAATTCTCCGAGAGCTTCCTCAAATTTTTCTCTAAACTCTCTAGCTAATTCCCTTACCTTATGTGCAGCGTCCTTTAATGCTTCAAAAGGAGTTTTTGAACCGTCAGTTTCAACGATTATTACGGGTTTCCCCGTTAATGGATGATCTATTCTATATGAGGCAAACCTTACGGAGGAGTCTTTGAGAAGCGTTTTGACAAGTATGTTAAGAAACGAGTGGTCTTCTCCTTCAACTTCAAGTTCAACCTTATTTTTATCTTTCCGAAGAACTTTTAACTTCACTTTAAATTACACCGTAAGCTACCATTCCCTATGCGGATATTTTACTTTTCTCTACTTTACTTTCTTAAGTATTTTGTTTAGGGCTTGCTTCCATTCCATAGTTAAAATAACGTGTCCTATTTCGTTTTCCTCCAAAACACCTTCGCTTAATGCTAACTTCTTTACCTCATTTATATCGTCTGTTTCAAGTATTACCGCTAATGTAGCTAGAAATTTTTTTGTTGAAGAGCTTCGCGTATATGTTTTAAGCTCTTGAATAATGTTGCCTAACATTTTAGCATAGTTTAAAATGCTTTCAAATGGTGCGTCTGAAACTAGTGTTTTCCCATTTTCTACTTTAGCAGTAAACCCTTTAGCCTTAAGCACTTCCTCTAAAGCGTCTAGAGGAAAAGTTGCTCCAGCATGTCTTTGCAAAATATTATGCACGTATCTCTTTAACTTAGACTTTTCGATCTCTCTAATATACGTGATTTCTTTAGCCACAGCGCGTATTATTTGCCAATTATAATCTATAATGTCCTTGGTTCCGTAAAGAGTCACCGTAATTGTTGTTCCTCTAACGTTGATTCTGCTTTGATCTATTTTTAGTTCTTCAAGAAGTTTATTTACGAATTCTTCAACCATTTCCCTATCTTTTAACGTTATTTTAAAAGTCCTTTTTCTAAGTTTCAAAGAGATCATCTACCTAAACATGTAATCGGCAGACATTTTTCTTTGTTCTACGTGTCCGCATTTTGGGCAAAGAAGTTTATTGTTCCTTTTAATTAGTACAGTACCGCATTTAGAACATTGCGCATAAACTACACCTAACTTTGCGCTCCTAGTGGTTAATTGGAATGGACTATTGGCTGTAAGCACTTTAGCTTTAACTATGTCACCGACTTTTACTGCGTCAATTATTGTTTTAACATAGTTTGTTGATACTTGCGAAACGTGAAGGATCCCTGTAAATGGACCTGTAAACAACCTCTTCTTATCGTCAGCGAAAATCTTTAAGAAAGCTGCATCCTCTTTAACAGAAGTTACTACAGCATAAACTATAGTGTTAGGTTTTGGTGGTTGCTTTGTTTTTCTCAGAGGTATTACGGTTACCCTTTTCGCTACAAAATCGTAAAGTACTCTACCAGTAACTTTAGAATACACTAGCCCGTTATCTTCGTATGTTCCCTCTCCCGGAATGAATTCTTCAACGACACATAGTTTTTCGCCGGGAAGCACTATTCTTCCTGAAATGTATCTTCTCTCTTCATCCAACTTTAACACCTTCTTTGCAAGTCAGCATCATTGAGTCTTAACATGTACGCTTCGTTAACGGTACTTATCTTATGGTTTGAATTCTCCTTGCTTTCTCCCTTAGAACAACTTCTACACTCTACCAAATAAGTCTTATATTTCAACAAAGCTTCTCTTCTTCACTATCTTATATACATCAACAAGTACTTTGTGCTTAATCTTAAAATGATGCTTCATAAACGGTGGAAGAACTATGTTTTTAGTAAGCATTATGGATGCTTGATATCCTTTTTCATTAGACACTTTAGCTATTAGTTCACGTGTCGCTTTGTTTGATTTATGAATGGAGTAAATAATTTCCGCACTTAGTTCTAAGGCTTTCTCCAAAAACATAATGTCCGCATGTCTCTTATGAACTCCAAATGGGGGGTTTTGTAAAACAGCTGTTGCTTTTCTAAGATTAAAAGACGGTATTTTTGCTTGAATAAAGTCTACAGTTTCTCTTACACCAAATTTTTTAGAATACCTTATTGCAACCTCTAATGCTTCATAATCTACGTCAACACATATTACATGCTGTGGTTTCATTAATGCTGCTGCTATGGCAAATCTGCCAGTGCCGCAGCCTAAATCAACTATAATTGCGTCGCTGTATTCTACTGAAAGGTATAAGTCAAAAACTACTTCAGCAACTATTTCGCTAGGTGTAAGATACTGCTCCAATTCAACTTTAGGGCTAGGATGTAAAGGTATTTGCTCAATTATTCTTTCTAAAACGCTTTTCCTTATATTGATCACCATGGAAACCTATATTTTTGAATGTTTTCCTCAAGAACCATAAATGCTTCTCCAGGTGTTAGAACAGGTTTTTCAAATTCCCAAAGATCATCTATAGGTAGTCTTGGACAAGACGTTACCACATATACATCTATATCTTCACTGTCCATGTTTATCAATGTTTCAACAGTGAGAATGTCTGATGAAAATATTTCGTATTTTAAACCCTTCCTCAAAACTAACTTTACAAGCTCCTTAATAAGGCCTATCCTATACTGACCTCTTCTCGCACCAGAGATAATCCCGTATTTCCTAGCGTCAAGTGCCTTCATTATCTTAGAATACCTTATCCTTAAGTAGCGGCTTATAATCTTAGTTAAGTCTTCGTAAGAATTTATATACGGGTCAAGCTTGATTACGGGTTTTTGTGTTGAAAAACCTAGTCCTATAGCGTGGAAATACCCTCCACAAATTATAATGTGGGCGTCTACTAAATTGTTTATCTTAAGCGCAGTTGAGTAGTCGCATCCTATGACTTGTCCATCATATTTTGCTAACCCCGATTTCTCACCTATGAACACGTTTATTTCGTTGTCCTCTAAGGTCTTCTTCACATACTCAACTATTGGCTTATGCTGAATTACGTAGGATAAACCTACCTTAGTTATCCCCTTAGCTTTTAAGTGTGATGCTAAATTATTTAGGGTGCTAGGTGAGGGTTTAAGATTGCTAAATGCATTTACGTAAATAATGTTTAAGTTAGATCTGTAATATTCAGTATGTCCAACATGAATTATAGCGTCAATACCTAATGTTGCTGCTTCATTTTCAGGTATGAAGCAAGCGCCATAGGCCGGGTCTGCTGAAAATATGAAGTCTATGTTTACGAACTTTCTTTTTAAATGGTTAAAATGTTTGTAGAAATGTTTCTTAAGCTCATCTGGTACTTGTATTAGAACTTTTTTCGGCTTTTCCCTTTTAAGAAATTCCTCTATTTTAGATATTTCGAAAAAATATGGTTCTTCTCTCATTTCTCCATTTTCCTTATTCTAATGAATGTTTTTATCGGTAGCTTAGATGCTCCTCTACGCAATGCTTCCATTGCTTTTTCAAGATTTTCCTTTCTAATTCTAACTTCAAGTATTGCTTGCTTTGGAAATATTCTAGCTGCAGTACCTATAGGTTTTCCGAAAGCTTGCCTCATACCGTCTTGGAGACGGTCTGCTCCAGCAAACGCCATCATCTTGTTCTCTCTTAGAACATGGTGGGGGTAGACTCTTACTTTGAAGAAGTAGTTTCCTTCGCCAACCGTGGTGCTTAAGTACTTATGTGTCATAATTCTTGCTGCTTCAAGAGCATTATGCCTTATTTGGCCTGCTTCCTTAGCTACTAATTCTACAACTAAGTCGTACTCGCCCTTAATGTTTCCCATTTCAAACTTACTTATTTTAGGTGGAGGAACTCCTGGGATATACTCCTTCCTAGTGTAAGGTGGCCCTGAAAAGTGCGTGTAGCATCTTGCTGGTCTTAGAGGCATTTCCTATGCACCTTCACATACTTCTTCAATATCTGCTCCTTTATTCGTTAGAAACTGCAATATTAACCTTTCCGTTCCAGGAGAGTTCATAGCTTAAGTAGAAGTATTCTTACATTTAAATTTCCATGCATACAATTTCTCTCCTTAACAACTTTGTACTCTAATGACTCAGCTATATTCCTTAGCATCTCATACTCAGCCGTAATTACTATAATTCTTCCTTCTTCTGAAAGAACTTCTTTAGATGATTCTAAAAATCCTTCGTAAAGTTCTTTTAATTTCTCTCTTCTAAAAAGCCTTATACCGTATGGTGGATTAGTTGCTATAACATCAACTTTTTCTCTTATTAACACATTTAGTCTCTTTGCGTCACCTATCATGAATTTTATTTTCTCGTAAACTCCTGCAGCAATAGAATTAAGCATGGCGCCTCTTAAATGCTTAGGTGAAATATCCATACATATTATTTTTCTTGGCGAAAAATTCATTGCTGCTTCAATAGCTAACGTTCCTCCCCCACACATGGGGTCTAAGAAAACCTCTTTACTTTTAAGCTTTGAAAGCATAAGCATAGAGTAAGCTATTGTGGGTTTAAGAGCTGCTGGATGATCATAAACTCTATACCCTCTTTTATGAAGGGATTCCTCGCCTGTAAGTCTTAAAGAGAAAAAGTATTTATCATGAATAACTAGGGAGTCAAAAATTATTGTTGGATAGTTAAGATTAACTTTAGGTCTAAAACCCGCATTTTCTAAGGCATCATCTACTACTGCCTGCCCTGCTTCCTTAGCGACATCTATTGAAGTGTATTCGTGATGACCTATTCTTTCAGACCTTATTGCAAAAGTTGTTTGCGTATTTAAGTATGTGTGGGGTTTAGCTTTCTTCGTAATTTTATATATCATTTTTAATCCTCTAACTTTTCCGGAAACTTTGCCTTCGATAAGAACAGCAGATACTTTATGTACTGCCTTAAGCGATAATAACTTATTTACGAGATCATTACTGTATCTTATGTTTTCTACGAGAACTCTACCTTTAACTAGTAATTCATAATTCACTCTAACCCCTAATTTCTCGCTTAATTCCCTAATAGCTAAATCCTCTAATCCCGGATTTGTAGTTACTAAAAGCATCTTAATGCTTCCCTGAAAGAAGCACATGAACTTTTCTGAAAAAACCTGAGAGAACATATGCTTCATGCCTACTAATCAAGGCTCTTCCAATGATTCTCTTTAATACGAGCTTTGTTTTTTCCTCCTTATGTTTAGGCATTTTAAGTGCTTCAACGGCTTTATCGATGTTCCCAAGTAGAGCCTCCATTTCCTTTGGTTTAGGTTGTTCAAATGTTTTCACTTGGGACTTCATTTTGTAAAGCTCACCAAATATTTCATAGAGAACTATTGCTACAGCATGGGAAAGATTTAGTGATGGATACTCTTCGGAAGCAGGAATAGTTACTAGTACATGGCTCCTCAATATTTCATCACGTGTTAAACCAACGCTTTCCCTACCAAAAAGTATCGCTATTTTCCCATTTTTAATCTTAGAAATTTTCTTAGCAAAATCCCTGACAGTTATAGGTATTCTCAGTAGATCCCCGCCTAAACTCACTTTACTTGAAGTTGCAACTACTAGTGAAAAACCTCTTATTGCCTCTTCAATATCTTCATAAACGTTTGCTTTCTTTAAAACATCAGCGCCATGACTAGCGTATTGTATTGCTTCTTCAACCTTAATTTTAGGTTTAACGAGAGCTAAATCGTAAAAACCAAAATTCTTCATAACCCTAGCTACAAATCCAACATTTATTTCTCCTTCAGGTTCTACGAGGACTATCCTTATTTTCACTTTATATGCCTCCATGCTTTTATAACAACTATTTCCTCAAAAAAGAATCTCTTCTTAGATACTATTTTCCATCGATACCTCTTTCTCTCAAGAGCCTTTAACGTTAAATCGTAATTTGAAAGAGAAGAGCCAACAACATATATTTCACCATCATATTTTAAGTATTCGTGAAAACTATCTAGAAACTTGTCTATTACTTCTCTTCCAGAAGCCCCCCCAGACCAAGACTTTTCAAGCAATCCTTTGTCCTGAACTGGTAAGTAGGGTGGGTTAAAAGCTATTATATCAAATTCTACATGGCCTCTTAAAGGAGTAAGCAAATCACCTACTACTACATGAGTTACCTTATCAACGAAGTTAATATGAGAATTGCATTTACTAAGAATTGCAGCATAAGGGTTAATATCTATTTGAAATACTTCCTTAGCCCCTCTTTTCGCTGCATAAATACCAACAATTCCTGTTCCAGACCCTAAATCAAGGAATATTTCTCCTCCACTAAGCTCTAAGGAGTCTATTAAAAGATATGTGTCATCTGATGGAGCATAGACTTTTGGATGAACATAAATTGTTAAGCCATACAAATGCGTTTTAAAGAGAGCTTCACTAAATATTTCCATACAGTAACTTGGCAATTTCAACTATTTCACCTATAGTTAATTCCCTAATTCTCTTTTCAACTAAACCACCGAGTTTTTTAAAGACCTCCTCATTTAGCTTTATTAATCCCCTTTCATGAGCCCTTTTAAGAACATTCGCTAGAACCTTATTTCTAGACGTAAAAAGGATTCTAACAATGTTTTCGAAAAATTCAGAGTCCACGGGGAGTTTATAATTTCTCCTTTTTAAAACTATTAATGTAGAAGAAACTTTTGGCGAAGGATAAAATGCGCCCGGACCTATGTCCATAATCTTCTTTATTTTAAAAAACACGTTACTCATAACGGTTAATCTGCTATAATCTGATGTACCTACTTCCGCAGTTAATCGCTGAGCAAATTCCCTTTGCAATGTTAATACTGCTTTTCTAAAAGACATTTTTCTTAACGTAAATAATAGCTTAGAGGATGCATGATAGGGAACGTTTGAAACTATTATGTCAAAACCACCAAGCTTCATATAGTGTTTAAAGAAGTCACCTTCAATTATTCTGACATTCTTTAGATTTCTTAAATTTTCAAGGGATACTTGAACAAGTTTCTTATCGATTTCTATTGCCACAATCTCTTCCGCCATTTGAGCTAAATAACGTGTTAATGTGCCTAAGCCGCTTCCTATTTCCAAAATTCTCTCCGGCTTCTCCTTTTCAATCTCCTTTAAAATAGCTCTTAACAACCTAGGGCTTACAATGAAGTTTTGACTGAGTTTCTTCTTAGGCTTAATACCGTACTTTTTTAGTAGAAAGATAGTTTCTTTTAAAAGCTGCTTCCTAGAGGGCAAAATTATGTTAGAGTTTGACAAGTTTTTTACCGTAGCTTTCTTTTAGAAGAAGCAATAGTATACATTCTAGGTAAGTATCCTATGTATACATTCTTTACAAGATTAGTTGGCTTAACGAATAAATAGTATTTCTCCTCACCTCTAAGTTCCATAAGAACTCTTTCAGTAATTAATTTAACAGGGTTTGAAACCTTTGCTCTTTCGGCTAAGTCCTTATAGTTCTCGAAGGGCTTTTTCTTTCTCTCCTCCAATATTATTTTTAAATGTTTCTTACCTATAGTTGGTATGAGCTCTAATGCGTGAAGCTTTATAGTTATAGGTTGAGCTATATTGAAGAATTCTACAAAAACTTCTTCTCTTTCTTTCACTATTTTCTCAACTATTTGAGGGAGAAGATCTTTTGCAAAAGATGAAAGTTCATCATAATTTATTCTACAGTAGATAAACGCTATTTTATCCCTTAATCCCTTACCTATGTAAACTCTTTCACCAGGCGATAATGTTACGCCCCTTTTAGGGGCAAGCTCGAGGAGCATGAAGTACATGTCTCCTATAGCTTGAGCTAAAGGTCTACTCCTATGTTCTTCATGGAGATCTATAGGGTTTCCTGAAGGAAAAAAGTCGAGAATGTAAGCATAGTCTTCCATAAGCTCCGCTTTTCTCTGCTGCTTTTGAGGCCGTGGGCGGAACACTTCTAAAACACCATAAGCTCTTGTTAAAAAGCGCTGTTCACAACACTTCTCATAATATTTTCTGGAGAAACACGTATTAACAATTATTTTTAAATAGCGCGATCACTCTTCTTCTAAAGATTTTATACACTCAGATAGAATATCAAGTATTTTATTTATTTCATCAGATGTTAATGTTACGTTTTCTGAAGCTAGAACTGTTCTAATCTCTTCCGGCGTTCGTGGAAGTATGTTTATGAGCATTATGCATATTTCATCGCTTAACTTAAGTTCCTCTTTCAATTTCTTATACGTTTTTGAAGCTAATTCTTTATCGCACTTTACAAATCTCTCTAGATAACTTAAAGTAGCATACTGTATATCGGTGCCTTCATCCTTTAATCTCCCACGTAATATTTCGAGAGCTTCAGCGTAAGTCACAGGACGATACGAAATTATTTTTCTAACCATAACTAACAGCTCCCTAAACGCTTAAGTAAAAGTAGGTGCGGGAAGACTAATAAACCTTGACATTATTGCTTTGCAGGAACGAAATGCTCAGGTCTTGCTATAACTATTTTCCTCTTATTTCCAAGGTAAACTTCAATAAGATATGCTTTTCCTCTTACACCTATTATTGTACCTGTTTTCCCATGAAATCTTCTATGAGGCATGCCATAATGTACTGCTGGATTAATCTTTATGTGAACCTTATCCCCTACCTTATACTCGTACATTAACCTGCTTAAGGGAGGTATAGCACCTTTTTCCCTAACACTTTTCTTTAATATTTTCCTTGTCCTATGTCTAAACCCTTTTGGCGGTTTTACCAAGGTCGACACCAGCTTCCTGGCTTTGCTGGGTTCTAGTAGTTCAAATCTAAAGTCCCGATATATATGTTTTCACACGGAAACATTATTTCTCACTAACGTAGAGAACATCCAGTTCAATACACTCAATACTTTTTTTAAGGACAGACGAGAAACTTGGATTAGTTCTACCAGAATCACCACTTACTAATTCCTTAACATATAATCCTCCTTCACATTTAATTAGTGCTTCAAAAACTTTTTCGCATATGTAACGTGTTTTTACTGAAAAGACTTTCTTCTTCCTTAACACATCAGGTCTTCTATGTAAAACCCTTAAAGGCGTTCTTTGATTAACAATTTTATCTTTAAAGAAACCTTCTAAGGCTTGAACTTCTTTTTCGCTTATATTCTCATCGGAATATATGAGAGCTCTATATATTTTGTAGTGTTTCTTAGATTTCTCCTTAATTTCCCTTACATTTTCCTTCTGCACTTCACCTTTAAGAAATACTTTAACTAAGCCTCCTGAATAGTTGTTGACGAGCTCCTCTACACTCCTTAATCTTTCACTAGAAGCTTTTCTCAACATAGGCTCCTTTATCTCAATAATCATAGGCCTTCCTATACCTAACATTCTAACATCAACGTCTTCTCTTCCTGCAGCGTGAAGTACGGCTTCTTTTCCCTTAAACACATGTATTATGGGTTTTATTGACTCCTCTATTGAAAGCTTGTATTTTTTCTCGTACTTACCCTCCTTCCATATGAGCCATTTAACTTGTGAAATTCGTCTTCCAGCTTTAACATATTTACCGTATATGAAGAGAGGTTTTGGGTAAATTCTTAATCTATCATTTACAAGGTCTATTTCGAATAGAATGTCAGGTTCTAAGAATTCAGGAGGTTTGCCTGTAACCTCCTTAACTACCTTACCTACTTCTCTTTTTATTTCATTTTTTATTGATTCATAAGATTCTATTTTGAATTTTCTTGTTATTTCCTCCTCCTTTCTTAGAAGATGTTTTGGTGCATGAACGCCTACAAGGAAATTGCTGAACTCGTAGTTAACGGTGTTTTTCAAGATTTCCTTGGAATACTTTTCTATAATGTAGTCTAATTTATCCTCACATAGGAAGCATTTGGGTTCCTCGCTTATAAGAAGTTTTAAGCCTAAGTTTTCTAGGGTTTCTAGGAATGGTTTAAACTTAATGTTTTTTGCGAAATCTTTTATCTCGTCTTCACTGAGCTCATTAACTACGTGTTTAACGTTCATTGTTAAAAAAACTTTTAATGCATTTCCTCTACTCCTATTCGACAAACCTCTTCCATAAGTTGAAAATAGTCTTCCTAAGCATCTATCACATAAAGGTGTGTTCTTCAGTATTTCAATGGCTTTTTTCAATACTTCTTCCATACTTAACCCACCGATGCTTCATCTAGTAGTGTATTCACTATAGTTGCCATTTGGTGTTCTAAAAGAGTGCTTGCATATGGTATAACAATTTCGTTATGCCCAATATTTCTTAGACATTTAAATTTTTTAACGGAGGGAAAAATTATTACTACTTTATCGTTTAAAATTTTAGGCATTGTTAGATTTTCTCCTTCAACAACATGATAGATTGTTGTGTTTCTTAAAATAGAGTTTTCCAGTGCTTTCAAGGGAATAGTTCTTAATCCTCTTCTTTCGTCGCCCTTTAAAAGTACTTTCAATAGGAGGCCGGATGCGCTTTGAAAATCGGGTCTATAGTTTCTAACATATTTGCCGTCTATAATTAGGGCTTTACCTAAATCCTTAATTATAATGTAAGCTTTCCTATTTCGCCTAATTCCATGGGATATTAGGAGTGAGGAGTTTATCCTTAAAACTGTTAAGTAGAGATTTTCAAGAAACAAATAGAGGGATGGTTCGCAAAATATGAATGAAAATTCCATATTATTCACAGTCCCGGGAATCTCCTGAAAATACCTTTTCTTCTCTTTATCTGTTTAAGCATTTTATTCATCATTTTATAGTATGTTAGGAGCTCCTTTACGTCTTCAATAGTTGTTCCTGAACCTAAAGCTATTCTTCTCATTCTTGACTTATCTATTTTCTCAGGTTTTTCAAGTTCATCATAGGTCATGGACTCTATTATGGCTAGCCATTTATCCATTTTTTCCTCGGTAAGTTTTGCTTGTTCGGAATCTATAGGTATACTTAAACCAATTCCAGGTATCATTTGGAGAATTTTTGATAGAGGCCCCATTTTCCTAAGTGACTTTATTTGGTAGTAAAGGTCTCTCATAGTTATTTTTCCTGAAGCAAGAACTTTTGCTTGTCTCTTTTCGAGCTCTAAGCTTTCCTCTATTTCCCTTATTTTCTCAACTAAACCCTTAATGTCTCCTAACCCTAGAATTCTCGATACAAAAGAAGGTGGGTCGAAAACCTCTATTTCTCTTACATCTTCTCCGGTACCTACAAACTTTATTTTAGCTCCTGTTGCTACAACAGCCGATATTGCTCCGCCTCCCTTAGCTGTTCCATCAAGTTTCGTTAGGAATATTGAGCCAATAGGTGTTGCTTCGTGAAACGCTTTTGCTTGTGAAAGAGCTTGCTGGCCTATTGTTGAATCTAAGACGAGCATTATTTCATCGGGTTTTACTTTATCAGCTATGTTCTTCATTTCCTCAAGAAGTCCCTTTTCTTCCTTATGTCTACCAGCAGTATCAACTATTATTACATCGTAGCCTTTACTTTTGAAGTGTTTTACGCCGCTAATAGCTAATTTCACTGAGTCTTTTTCAGAAGTATTCCCATACACTTCGACACCTATTTTTCCGCCAAGTTGTTTTAGTTGATCATATGCTGCTGGTCTGTAAGTATCTGCACATACTAAGCCTACTTTATACCCCTTCCTCTTATAGTAGTAGGCTAGTTTAGCAGCGCTTGTTGTTTTTCCGCTTCCCTGAATTCCTATGAGCATTATTACGTATGGTTTCTTCTTAATTTCTATGTGGGGTTTCTTTTCTCCTCCGAAAAGCTTAGTTAATTCTTCATAAACTATTTTAACGAACCAGTCTCTTCTAAGAACTCCTGGCGGAGGTTCCTCTTTAAGAGCTCTTTCCCTTATTCTCTTACTTAGCTCGAAAACTACTTTTACATTAACATCTGCTCTAATAAGTATCCTCTGCAAATCCCTTATGAATTCTTGAACGGCTTTTTCATAGGATTTTCCGCTTCCTAGAAACTTGCGTAAGGCGTTTCTTAGTTCCTCAAGCATTGTCTTCCTTACCACCTAATGTCAGCTAAAGCCCTCAGCACTCATAGGGTACCACATTTGATTTAAATCTTCGGCTCCCTACCTTCAATCATCGGGCTCTATTTAGAAAGTTAGCGTTCGGTAAGTGAAAAATTTAGCTTT
>Ga0180301_10001649_pt1 | contig 17554 bp, 18 predicted proteins | sample GuaBasSediGuay16_FD_121797 | JGI IMG/M metagenome (GOLD analysis project Ga0180301, IMG submission 121797) | Subseafloor sediment microbial communities from Guaymas Basin, Gulf of California, Mexico - Guay16, Core 4569-2, 12-15 cm | ecosystem: Environmental > Aquatic > Marine > Hydrothermal... | reverse complement strand
CCCCCGTAGAAGACGGGGTTGATGGGGCGGGGGTGTATGCCCGCCGCTCCCAATAGCCCGAGGCTGACGAAGCCCTGTGGTGGGGTGGTGCGTACTGTGAGGGCCTGTGCGCGGCGCTCATCACGGGTATTCCTACTCAAGGTGTTTACTTAATCACTATGTACTATCCATTATGTCATACAAAATATATTGCTCCCTAACAACTCAGTACTTGAGGGTAGCTTTTGGTTCTTAGAAGAAGATTTGAAATATTGAGTTCGGCACCTAGAAGGGACGTGGTTAGAGTATTAGTGAATATAAGAAATTATATTGAATGGTTTAGTGACTTCATAGATCAAGCGGAGCTACGCAGTATTAGGTCGGCTTCAGCAACGCTTAGAATACCGGGACTACCGGGTAAGTATAAAGTATCAATGGAAGTTGCAGACTGGATTGAGGGTGACGTACACTACGTTAAATTAAGTAGTACGGGAGACCTTAAATTCTCAATAACATTCACAATAACACCTGAGGTACCTTATGAGGAGGAGAGTTCGAGAGTTAGAGGTATCTTAGAGATCAACGTGGGATTTCTATGGAGAAGGACCATGAGAGACTTCGCTTCAAGACTTATTGAGAAGTTAAGTATTGGAATAAATGATACCCTACAGAGGCTTGTAAGCGGTAAAGAAGTTGAGAAACGTGAATTAATAAAGGAGTATACACTAACACCCGAACCTACGACAATATTCCAAGTAGTTAGGGCCGCACCAGATCCTAGGAGGCTGGAAGACATAGTGGCTTTAGCATCGATAGTGGTTAAGTCAACACTAATCAATACTAGGAGGATAAGTTCTTTGCAGGAACTACTTAATGAATTAAACAAGATCGTTGAAGAGTATAAAGGAGAGAATATATACTTAGTACTTAAGAATGACGTAACGCTTAACATGCTAATAGAAGATGGGGTATTGACAGGACTCAAGATTAGGATAGGTAATGAAGAATATAATGGTAGAGAAGCTCTTGAGAGATTAAACACACTTAAGGAAATTAACGGTACATTACACATATTTAAGGTACCAAGAGTAGGAAAGTAGCGTTGGTACATTAACGTAAAGTTCTAAATATTAAGTAGTCATTAACGTTAATACCTAGATCTCTTGATGCTGATCCCAAGTATTTAGCTAGTTCAACAAGCCTAAACGAGCCTTCATAAACCGCTAAACACCCTCTACAAACTTCAGAGAAGGTCTTAACAACTAATGCCCTATATTCCTTACTACGTACTTTAACAATTACTTCATCACCATAGCTAACTCCTAAGGATTTCATAAATTTCTCAATGTTAGTATTAAGTATTAAGTTTCCGAAATCATCAATATGAACAACCCTTAACTTGATACCCTCAGCAGTGATTATTGGTTCCTCCGGTAGTTCAGCAGTGCTAACTAGTTCATCAGGGCTTAACCTATGACCTAAAACATCAGGCGATATGCCTAAACTTAGGTAAGCAGCTGTTGGAGCAAATACGTCCCTACCATGGAAAGTGTAAGAGATCTCCTTAAGACCAGCGATCCTTACATTTATCACATAAGCGTTAAGTAGACCGTCATCCTTAGCTGCAGGTATTAATACACCGTTATCAGGACCTACAAATAAGTAATTCTTAGATGATATAATTATGGGCCTTCTCCTACTACCAACACCCGGATCTACAACCACAACGAATACTGTGCCCTTAGGGAAGTACTTATAACTCACTTTAAGTATATGTGACGCTAAAATCACATTATACTTTGGCACATCATGTGTGAGGTCAACAATTACAGCATTAGGATTTATGTTAAGAATTACCGCCTTCATCATACCTACATAGGGATCCTTAAGCCCGAAGTCAGTCATTAACGCAATTATCGTCATTATGTCTACCCTCCAGAATTAACTCTAAGTAAGACCTAATTATCGGCTTAGTGACATCAACGTTTAGCTCCCTAATGAATTTATTAAACATCCTCATAAACTCATCAACACTTCCTGCATTAATTACTTCATACTCTATAAATGTACCTAAGGATTCAACATCATCTACAAATACGTTCTCACGACCTCTAATAGCTACGTACCTCCGTTTCCTTACACTAAATAATTTAAAACCTAACTTCTTGAATGCCTCTCTTAAGGTATCGGGTTCATCGATCTCTACACTTAATTCCTCCCTCAACTTAACCTTATCAGATACCCTAGGTCCCTTAAATGTTAACTCACCACTTACACCGTCTTTTCTTACAACCTTCCTAATCCTGAGTACTGAATCGGGTTTAACATCCCTACATGACCTTAAATCAACATATGAGTCATCCTCAAATCTATAATCAATTATTTTGAAGCCTATTGACTCAAGTTTTCTGAGAATCTCATTAATGCTACCCTGAATTACCTTAACCTTAATCTCGTATTCAAACAATTAATCACCACCAATCATACCTTATCCTAAAGTCCTTAAACTCACCTTTATACTCCTCCCACTTAACATCAACCCTCTCAACTCTAGCTAACGGTGGTCCTTCATGAGCCCAATTGATTAGCTCCTTAACTTTATCTTCAGGACCTTCAACAACTGCTTCAACACTACCATCAGGTAAATTCCTTACCCACCCAGTAACACCTAACCTAATAGCTACATCACGCATTGACGACCTGAAAAACACACCCTGGACTAAACCATAAATCCTTAAGTGAGCTCTAACCATTCTTTTACCACCATTCATAACGTACCACCCACTAAATCATGAACTATAGAGCACTTATAACCCTGACCTATCACATCAAATATGCTGTAATGTTTAACTTACTCGACATAACTTATTGTTAAGTAAACCTCATCATCGAAGATTAAGAAAGTGTGTAATGGTGCTAAATAAACTACATGCTGTTTAAGTATTAATGACTTCATAAACGACTTACTTAGTATTAATGGATTCTCGATAAAAGCACTTAGGTTAAGGCAAATTATGGTCATAATACTTGGCATTGGTCCGCTAAGGCTAGCATATCCTTAGGCACAGGTTTTCATGGGTTAATGGTTTAGCGGTAATTAATGAGGTGTGAGGTCATTAACAACAATAATTGACGTGCTAAAACTTTAAATAAGTAGTAATTAGCATTAAGTGCGTCATCAAGGTAATGAATACTACATCTCTCTAAGGTCATTAGTGCACGGGGATTATATGTAATTAGGGTTTTTAATACTAATTAATTGATGGTTAAGTACGAGTTACTAAGGGACTTAGAAGAGTACCTTAAAGCTAAAGTGAAGGCCTCAATAGACAACAACGTTAAGGATATAGCTAGAAGATTCGGTTACTTAGATTACATGATTGCAAGATACTTAAACATGTTTGGGTCGATTGACGAGGTTTTAGACCTCTTAAACTCATTTGAGAAACCATTAAACCCCGTAATCAGGTGTAATAAACTTAAGGTTCGTGACTGTTCATACTTAGTTCGTAGACTTAAAGCCCTAGATTACGACATGAGAAGCATTATGTGGGAGGAATCTTCTTATATTATCACTAAGCTGGGAAAGGTATCATTAGGAGCTACACACGAATTTCTCCTAGGCTTATATTACCTGTATAGAGGGTCAGCATCATTAGTACCTCCTCTAACCCTCAATCCTAGGAGTGAGGACGTGGTATTAGATATGGCTGCTGCACCAGGAGGTAAGACTTCACATATGGCTCAGCTAATGAATAATGAAGGCGTCATAATTGCCGTTGAGGTCAATAGAATTAGGGTAAGAGCCCTTAGGAGCAATCTCGAACGGTTAGGTGTTAAGAACACTATTATTTTGAGGATGAATGCCGTAAATATACCTAAGCTGTTTAGCGAGTATTTCACTAAAGTACTTCTAGATGCGCCATGTAGTGGTGAAGGTTTAATCCAAATAGATAGGTCTAGAAAAACCAAGACAACCCTCAATGATTTACTGGAATTTAGGAGAGCTCAAATAGCATTGCTTAATGCTGCGATAAATACAGCTATTAGTGGTGGTCACATACTTTATACCACATGCTCTATCGCACCAGAAGAGGATGAGTTAGTTATTGCTGAAGCTATTACAAGGAGAGATGATGTTAAAGTAGTTAAAATGCCTGAGATAGATGGACTTAATTTTAATGAAGGTTTAACTGAATACTATGGAATTGAGTTACCTAACGAAGTAAGATTATGTGGTAGGCTTTACCCTAGTAAACATGGTATGGAGGGCTTCTTCTTATGCCTACTAAGAAAGTTGTAAAGGGTAGTGCTGGAGGTATTGAATGTGTCATCAATAATGGTGAGGAAGTCCTAAAGCTCATAGATGATATATTGGGTCGTGATGCCTCAAAGCTAGTGAGTAGATTGGGTAAAGTGATGATATGTAAAGGTATCTTCAAGGAAGCATATATAATTAGCGATACCCTTACGGAAGTTATCAAGGTAATATTCAGTAAAGGGTACATACCATATTCAGCGGGACTCTATATAGGGAGGATTAGAAGGTCTAAGCCTTACTTCATACCCTCAATTAATTTACTACAATTAATCTACGACGAATTAGGTCTTAGGAGAGCTATCGTTGTTAGTGATGAAGGTCTTAAACCTTTCCTATACGGTAATGACATATTGCGTAAATCTATTATTAGGTGCTACGAACCACTTAAAAAGAATGATGTAGTCGGTATAGTTGGTACTGATGGATACGTGTACGGGATTGGCTTATGCACTATAGAAAGTTGTAATGACTTAAGAAGACTGAGGGACCTGGATTTAGTAGCTAAAAACGTATTTGATGTTGGCTGGTATCTAAGAGGGGGAACTGAGACTAGGGAGAGAATGTTTAAAATTTAGAGTTCGTTGAAGTAGATAATAGGCTTAGTAATGATAAGTGCGGTAGGTTTTTAAATCTAAAATATCCTAATATCGTTAGGTGGATTTCCCATTGTGTTACGCGTATATAATACACTAACACGTAGGTACGAAGTCTTTGAACCAATAACTCCAGGTATTGTTAAAATGTATGTTTGTGGCCCAACAGTGTACGATTATAGCCACCTAGGTCATGCTAGAACTTATGTGGCTTTTGATGTTATTAAGAGGTATTTAATGCTTAAAGGATACGATGTCATTCATGTTCAAAACATAACCGATATAGACGATAAAATCATCAATAGAGCGAGAGAGGAGGGTGTCTCATGGAGGGAAATAGCTGATAGGTTTACTAAGGATTACCTAGAGGGTCTAGAGAAATTAAACATTCATGTACATATACATCCTAGAGTATCAGAACATATCAAAGATATAATTGAATTCATTGAGTATCTCATAGAGAAAGGTTATGCGTATGTAGCGCCTAGTGGTAGTGTATATTTTGACGTGGATAGGTACGATGATTACGGAAGATTAAGCGGTAGGTTAAGGAAGGAGTTATGGGGGCAAGAGGAAGAATTCGTTAAAGAGAAAAAGAATCCATATGATTTCGCATTATGGAAGGCGGCAAAACCTGGAGAACCCTGGTGGGAATCACCTTGGGGTAAGGGTAGGCCGGGATGGCATATAGAGTGTTCTGTTATGAGTTCTAAGTACCTTGGTGAACAATTTGATATTCATGGTGGTGGTCAGGACTTAATATTCCCCCATCATGAAAATGAGAGAGCTCAAAGTGAGGCTAGGTTCGGTAAGAAACCATGGGTTAAGTATTGGTTACATACGGGACTATTTAGAGTTAGTGGCGAAAAAATGAGTAAGTCTTTAGGTAATATAATAACACTTAAGGAAGTTTTCAAGAGGTGGAGACCTGAAGTCATCAGATTATGGCTTGCAACGATACATTACAGAAAGCCCGTAGAATTCTCTGAGGAGTCATTAATGCAGGCTGAGAGAGCATATACTAGACTAGTTAATACAATTGAAACACTTAAGAGGTTAATGAAGGAACTAGAACCTGATCATTCATTAAGCAGTAGTGATCTAAGCGTACTTAAGGAATTAATGAGTATTAGGAAGGGATTCTATGAGGCCATGGATGACGACTTCAATACTAGCAGAGCATTTAGTTACGTGTACAAATTAACAACTATAGTCTTTAAGGAGTTAGTGAATAGACCTAAGAGATCATTAGTGATGAAGGCGTATGAAATGCTCTGGGAATTTAATAGAGTCTTGGGCGTTCTAGATAAATACCTTGTAGGTAAGGGTATAGAGTCCGAACTTATTGAATCACTTATAGAACTGATAATTAAGGTAAGGCAAATACATAGATCAAGAAAAGAGTATCAGATATCAGATTGGATAAGAGCAGAATTAGCAAAATTAGGCATAAAATTGATGGATTACAAAGACAGAACTGAGTGGATTTTAGAGATGTAATCAAAAATAACATTCCAGAATAAATTATCTAATTATTTCAAGGGTATTACTAACTTGAAGGAGATGTAAGGTCGGTCTTGAAGTTTTAGAAATACAACGCTAGGCTATATTTTTATTTCTCTAGTTTGTATATTTATTATTTGGGGGGCCTTGAGAGTTTTCATATTTACTTTGGGATTTCATGAGGATCACGCTATTAGGTTATTAACATCCTCAGGTGCTAGCATTGATGATAAAGTTGTGATCCTCACCGAGTCACCCCTGATTACGGCTACTAAGAAAGCCATTGAGGGTCTAAAGGCATTTACAACAAAAGCGGGAATAGGGGAGCCATTAGTTGTTAAAGTACCCCCCTCAGTTAATGAAGGAATTTCAACGATACTCAAGGTATTTAGTTATGATGCAGAATACGTCTTAGGGCTCTTAGGGGGTACAGAGTATCTCATAGTTTTTACACTAATTGCTCTAGTACTTTCAGGTAGAAATGCAAAAATATATGTATACCCAGAAGGTAGTAACACACCTGAAATACTCATTGATAAGTACGTACTAACCACTTTAAGGAGATTACCAACAGAAGCTGAACTAAAGGTACTAAATGAGATAGTTAAAGCACCGGGAATAACTGATGAAGAAATAGCCACAATAATTGGCAGGAAAGTTAAGTCTGTGAGGAATATTGTAACTGAGTTAAATAGGTTAGGTCTAATAATTAAGAGGGGTAGGAGAGGAGGTATATACCCGACTGAATGGGGGAAAGTCATAGCATTAATAAATGAATTAAGGAACTAATTCATAAACATTTATGCAAAGTTATTTAAACATACCTTATGACTTATTAATGTTTACTTGGTGATAAGTGTGTCAACCTTAAAGCATGTACTTGAAATTATAGACTTACTTGATGATGCGAGAGTTAATGGTTACATGGTTAAAGACTGGTTTATATCTAAGGGTTTAGATAGCAAATTGATAAATGTAAAACGAATTAAGGATTCTAAAGGTCAGACGGATTTCATAAAGATAGTAGTACCAGGACTAAGAGGTAGATACATGGGTCACGCTAACCTAGCACCTACGTTAGGAGTTGTTGGTAGGTTAGGAGGTATTGGTGCTAGACCTACGATAATAGGAATGGTATCTGATGCTGATGGCGCCATAGTCGCGTTAGCTTCAGCCTATAAATTACTTGAGATGAGCATAAAGGGCGATAGAATACTTGGTGATGTAGTAATAACAACTCACATATGTCCCAATGCACCGTCAAAACCCTATAAGCCTGTACCGATGATGGATACCCCTGTTGATATCTTTAAATTACTTAAGTTAGAAGTTGATAGTAGAGTTGATGCTATATTAAGTATTGATGCAACGAAAGCAAATTGGGTTATAAAGCATACAGGATTTGCTATAACACCTACAGTTAAGGAAGGATGGATTTTAAAGGTGAGTCCTGACCTCATAAACATATACATAAGAGTTACTGGCGAACCCCCAGTTATTGTTCCAATAACAATGCAGGACATCTTACCCTATACAACACCCGTGTACCACATTAATAGTATGATGCAGCCATGGATATATACCAAAGCACCTGTTGTTGGTGTAGCGATAACTGCTAAAATGGCTATACCTGGCTCAGCTAGTGGAGCAACTAATGCATGGGCGTTAGAACAGGCAACAAGATTCGTAGTTGAGGTAGCTAAAGATTTCACAGCAGGGAGGGCGAAATTCTATAACGAGGATGAATGGAGAAAGATTAACGATATTCATGGAAATATCTCTAGCATAATGAAGAGGGGCGCGCCTTGAAATTAGCATTACTAACTATAGGCCAAAGCCCTAGATACGACATAATGAATGATGTTGGACATCTACTTAAAAATGTTGATTATATTGAGAGAGGCATCCTTGATGGATTAAGTAAGGAGTATATCGAGAGGGAATTAGCGCCAAAACTAAATGAGGATTTTTACATTACTCGGTTAAGGGATGGAAGCCAGGTTAAGATATCCAAGAATTTAGCTGATAAAATGATGGCGAAATTAGTTAGAGAGGTCGAAGAATACGTTGATTTAATAATTATAATGTGTACAGGAGATTTCAACGTATCATCAAGGAAGCCACTACTATTGCCCAGCAAAATCATCATGAAGGTAGTGGAGTCCTTATCCCCTAATACATTAGGGGTTCTAGTTCCAGGTAAGGGTCAGGAAGGTATAGCGTATAGTAGATGGGCTAGAGTTGCGAGAAATGTTAAAGTGTTTGCTTGGTCACCCTATACAGAAAGTGAAGATACACTTAAGGTGATAGCTGGAAGACTTAAAGATAATGATATGATAGTAATGGACTGTGTAGGTTTTAGTACGAGACACGGTGAATTAGTAAAGAGAATCACCCATAAACCTGTAATTGTACCAAGACTCTTAATTATATCAATAGCTATTAGTTTAATTTATTAAATACTCTATGTAATGTTATTCACGGGTTAGGTGTTAATATGAGAGTATCACTACTTGGATGCGGTCTTGTAGGGTATGCTATAGCGTATGCCTTCGCTGAGGACAATCTAAGTAACATTGAATTCAATTTATACGACTCCTCTACTAAGAATCTAAGACGCTGTATGTCCCTACCACTGAATATTACTCAAGCAGAAAAAGTAGATCTCTCCGCTGAGGATATCCTTAAGAGAGTACTGAAGAATTCTGACTTAATTATTGAGGCATTACCAGGTAGCCTAGGATTCAAAGTGATGAGATTAGCCTCAGAACTATGTGTAGATACTGTAAGTGTATCATATACACCCGAAAACCCCTTAATACTTCATGAGAAGTTTAAGAAATGCAAGTCCATTCTTATACCAGATGCGGGTTTTGCTCCAGGTATTAGCAATATTTTAGTAGGTCATGCCTCAACACTTTTTGATTCACTTGAGGACGTAAGAATATATGTTGGAGGCTTACCGGAAAAGCCTATAGGACCTTTAAAGTACGTGATTACATTCTCTGTTGACGACTTAATAGATGAGTATTTAAGGAAGGCAAGGATAATTAGAGATTACAACATAGTTCACCTAGATCCTCTTGAATCCGTCGAGATCGTGGAAATACCTAGATTTGGCGTTTTCGAAGCTTTCTATACTGATGGTTTAAGGACAATATTATACAGTATGGCAGGCAAGATACGTAACGCTTTCGAGAAGACGCTACGTTACCCCGGACATATTGAAGGTATGAAGTTACTACGTGAATTAGGTTTCATGGACGAAGAGCCCCTAAATATTGAAGGACATAAGGTAATTCCTAGGAAGTTCCTCTCAGAGATATTAAAGAGAAAGCTATTATTACCTAATGTAAGGGACATAGCAATACTCTTTCTAAGCATTAATGGAAGTAAGCATACAAGTAAGACTAAACTTCAGTACTTAGTATGGTCGGAATATGATGCTTCAAGAGGATTAAGCGCTATGTCAAAAATAACGGGTTTCACAACTTATTCCATAGCTAAGGTGGTTATGAATTATTCAAATAGACTTGATTATGGGGTTATACCTCCTGAGTACTTAGGTATGGATGATGTGATATATAAATGCATCGTTAATGATTTATTAAAGAAAGGTATTAAGTTAGAGGAATTACTTACGTAATTAAATACTCCCGTAATGCATTTAAATTCTTCAAAATATCGCCAAGGGAGTGCATATGTATGTAAACTTTGCTAGGTATGCAGCAATAGTGAAGAACCTCAGAGGTGTTGTCATAGCTGACTTAAATGAGGAAGGAGTTAAGAATTCCACTCACTGGCTTACTTCAAGGTTTAAGTACCGTAACTTAGGTATAGGTCCTCACATGCTTAATTCATTCCGTGATAAATTAGCTAAATACTTAGGGGGTAAACCTTTCCGTGAGTTAACATATCCCATTCCTCAATTACTCCAATTTACTAGAATTCTTCAGTCAGCTGGAATAGAGCTCTTACTAGCTGAAGGATTAACTCTTGCTTCAACATATATATCACCACTTATGGTAATAGGTAATAAGTATGCACGAGTGCTTGAGAATTTAGGAGTAGCATGTATTAAGGTATCTAGGGAATTGAATATTCAAGAGTGGAAACTTCATATGAGAATAGCGGACTATAGTATATTAGACTCCTATGAGAAGTGCGTTGTGGAGGGTCTTAAAGCTATTAATGCCGCTAAAGAAGGAAATGAGGATATCATCAATAACATTCTAAGAGATCGTGAGGTAAGAGTACTTAAGGACATGTCTAGATACTGGAGAATAAGGTCTGACTTCGGTAAATCATTTCTTGTGTACGTCGATGTACTAAAACTAATTAAAGATAGGCTAAGGACTTTAAGTACTGATCAAGCTACCGCCTTAGCAATAATACCTGTAATTCTCATCCCTCCAGGTATGAAGTGAAGCATGATTACGCGATAAAAATATATAATTTATATTAAAATCATTCTTCACTTGGTGAGGATTCTACATAGTTAGGTACTTTAGGTGGTAACCCTACCCTCTTAGCGTATATGTTACTTAATATGTAATGTAGCGCCACTAGCAGTATGACACCTATTGGTAAGAGTATTAATGGATTCATGACGCCTAAAGCAAATAATAAGTACAGCACTATACCTACTGAGGTAGCCAGCACTGCATACGGTATTTGGGTATTAACGTGATCTATGTGGTCCGCAGCACTAAACATTGAGGACATAATTGTAGTATCGCTAATTGGTGAGCAGTGATCACCGAATATACCGCCAGCAAATACTGACGCTATTGAGGCGAACATGACTGTGTAAGCTATATCTAAGTTTCCCGGATACTGCATTATAGCTAATCTCCAAGCCATGGGTACAGCTATTGGCATCATTACACCGAAAGTACCCCAACTAGTTCCTGTTGTGAATGATATAAACATGGATACTAGGAATATTATTAAGGGTACGATAAGTGCTGGAACGCCACCTGCTGTCGCTCTATAGACAACAAAATCCGCCGTACCTACAGCATCCGTTGCTGACTTGATACTCCATGCTAAGAGTAATATAGCGTTAGCTAATACCATTAAGTACATGCCCTTGATTGTATATTCCATAGCTCTCGTGATGGTTAGTGAACGTGATGCTAGAGCACCTACTAAAGCTATGAGGTATGCAGTAAAGCTTCCCCAAAGCAATGCCGTAGCTGAATCAGCATTCATTAATGCATCAATGAATGGTGTCTCCCACCACCTTGCAGGATCCTCAGCACCCGTTACCCACATGCCTAGTAAAGTCACACCTACTAACGCAATCAGTGATAACGCGAATATCCATCCTGAGGCATGTCTCTTAGCTGCTGGCTCAACACCTAAGACACTTTCTGTAGGCATTAAAGGTTGGGCACCATCTCTTAATACTTTACCCTCTCTCCAAGCTCTATGTTCCGCCTGAAGCATAGGTCCAAAGTGCCTTCTAGTTAGAATCACTGTTAGAACAAGTATTATTGCTAGTATCGAGTAGTATCTAAATGGTACTGAGTTAAGCCAGGCTAGATAGGCACCAATATCTGGGGCTACCGGTATTACACCTTTGGATGCTAGATCTTGTAAGCCTTTAATAGCGTCATTGATGAGGCCGACCTCGTAACCTATCCATGTTGAAACTAACGCAATACCAGCTACAGGCGCCGCTGTTGAGTCTACTATGTAGCTTAAGAGCTCCCTACTAACCCTTAACCTGTCTGATAAAGGTCTAACAGTGTTACCTACAACTATTGTATTGGTATAGTCATCAAAGAATACAGCTAAACCTAGTAGCCACCCGGCGAAACTAGCACCTAGAGCACTCTTAACCCTTTTAGCAATAGCACGGGCAGCTGAGTGTACTGCTCCTGAAGCATACAATACACCAACAAAGGCGCCAATTACGAAGTCGAACAATAGTATTGTGGCATTCCATGAATCGGTAGCATTTTCTACAATCCACGAAAGTGTTTGTGTAGTGGCTGATATGGGGTTATAGGTAGCAACCATTAAGGCACCAACCCATATACCAACAAATAGCGCTATCAATACCTGTCTAGTAGCTATAGCTAACGCTATAGCTAGTAATGGTGGTAATAGAGGGAATGTATAATAAGTAAACCTCTTCTCCTCAGGCATAAATGGTGCGTTAGGTGGTACGTAAGCTACTAAAGCGATTATTATAACTACAAGAACAGTTGTAATCTTTAGTAAAGTTATTTTATCCATTTATAACACCTCTAAACACCCTTCCAAAACTAGTTTAAAAACTTTATGGAGAAATTAACATATATTCATCTAAAAACTATGTAACAATAAATAATTCGTATAGATGGAAGTTCTAGGTCATGAAATAATGAGTATTAACAATGACTAAAAGATTATAACAATTCTTCATACGAAGGACGGGATTAATAGGTAAAGCGATTTTACATATTATTCATAATTACGGAACTTAAAATATTAAAGAGGTGATGGTAAGTTATGGTTGAGGGCGAAGTAGACACAGCCACATACGGTGCCGATTATGAGTAGGCTTCGCTGTCCTAAATGTGGAATGGTGTTCGATATAACGTATGCTAGAACAGCTTCATGTATGGGATGCCCTATGTCAACTTTCGGTGAATGCGGGTACGTTAAATGTCCTAGATGCGGTTATGAAGGTAAGTATGAGGAATTCACATTTGCTTAAGGATTAAATGTTGTAATCGTTTAAACAATATTTATTGTCCTCTCAATCCATGATTAATAGTTCCAACAAATGATTTAATATTGAATCCAGAAGTAATATTTAGGTGTATTTATGAAGGCAATAATATTTGATTTGTTTGGTACGTTAATTGATTTAAGATCTGATGAATTGGCACATAAGGAACTCTCTAAGTACCTATCATTAATTCATGGTACCTTCAGTTTTGAAGAGCATTTAAGATTGTATCATGAATATGCAAGCAAGGGTTTAAGTAGTGTTAAAGCTGTATGGGAAGCACTTAAAAAGCTAGCTGAGATTCGTGGTTTTAGTATTAAGCTAGGCATTAAGGATATTGAGGAACTTCATATTAAGTACCACGTTAAATACTCAATATTATTTAATGATGCCATAAAAGCGTTAGAGATGGCTAAGAGGGCTATCAATGTTTTGGGCTTAGTTACGGACGCTGATGTTGCGGTAGTTAATGCATTACTAAAACATCTAGGGATTAGGAAGTACTTCAACGCTATAGTCACTAGTGAGGAATTGGGTATTAAAAAGCCTGATCCAAGACTCTTTCTTGAAGCAGCAAGGAGACTCTCTGTAAGGCCTGAGAATTGTGTTGTCATAGGTGACTCTTGGAGGGATGTTGAAGGAGGTAAGAGAGCGGGTATGAAAGTAATTCTATTATTAAGATCAGGTGAGAGTAAATGGCCGTATCCTTATAAACCGGATTATAAGGCTAAGGATCTCATAGAAGCAGTTAGTAAGGCATTAAAAGTTCTTGAACTGAATAAGCACTAAATGTAGTTACTTAACAATTACTAAAAATGACTTATTTACCGTTAGCTTATTTCAAACACTGTGGTTACCGTCACAGTTACTGCTAATCCTTTACCTACTTCTATGGGTGTTTCAGGAACTCCTTCAGCTATTATCCTGTACTCAAACATCTGTGTATATGCCCTCACTATCGGTGTTGTATAACCTATACTTACATGAAGTACCTTACCTAATGATATATTAAGTTCATCAGCCATCAACTTAGCCTTCTCATAAGCATTATTAATGGCTTCCCTAAGTGCTTCCTTCTTAGCATTCTCAATGACGTCGTCAGGCGCTGTTAATGCTATCCATTTAATTGCATCGGCTCCAACATTCACAACTTCAGCTATAACCTTACCAGCACTTTCCATACTTGACTCAATAAGTAATGAGTAAGTAGCTATGTATCCCTTAAAGATCCTCTGACCGCTACGATACTCATAACTAGGTGATAATGTTAATCCCGTAGTCTGTACATAGACAACCCCCTCCATAGCTTTAACTGTACCTATGAGTTTTGAAGCTCTTAAAGTAACGTTAGTATAGGCGTCTGCGACATTTTTGAGTGGCTCGACATTCTCTATAGTTACATATATTCTAATTCTTGACGGCATTACGTACTTAGTCGCTGTAGCTGTAACTACAATTGTGTTAGCTTTTTGATCAAGAAAATAGCCTAAACCTGAAGACTTTTCATAATCATAGCTAGGTACGTATGTCTGTGCCGATATGTAACTACTCAACTTACTAATCACATTTACGCTTATAGTAGCCGTAGCTACCGACGATGCAGCAGTAATTATAACTACTACTAGAAGTATTGCCAATAGGTATTTACTATCCAACTAGATTTCACACCACATACATAGCAATCTCAGAGTAGTTATATCTATGCCTTAGAACAGTATGTACGCTAAATCAGAATACTAATTGCTGAAGTACATCATGGAAGCTAATAAGTCGTAACTAGTATTGCCTTAATAAAACGTCGATATGTCAGCATCACTAAACCATCATCTCAACCATACTCGTGCTAGCTAATATTTTGATGGTTTTGCCTCAGTCCATTTACTCCATGGGCCTTTAACAACACTTAGCAGAATAAGTACGACCGTATATGTAATATAGGGTGCTATAGTTAAAGGCCACCAAATATACTTAAAGATCACATTAAGAATTTCTGCTTGAGTTTCTAAGAGGAACACTATAGGCACTACATAAAATATTAAGACATACGTCATACCTGTAATTAATGCTGAAATTACTGGTTTAAACCCACGTTTAGTGATTAGATAACTATATAAAAGTCCCATGATGGCGCCAAGTACTAAATCCTGGAGGACTTGAGCTATTGGTGTTATCGGTATGATGAACTTTAATGTACCCTCTATCTGCGCTAATGCAGCATTAATTACCTCTTGAGATACATTTTGAGACTTTAGTTGCACAATCACTACTTCCCTAACCAAGTCACTAATATTTCCCATCACGATGAAAATAAACGGCATAAATATCAGTGCTGAGATTAATGCAGCGATGATGCTGATGAATACATATTTTCCCTCAACCACATATACCGCCTCAATTCAAGATATAATACATCACATATATAGGTTACCCGGTGATACAGGCTGGACTACGTATTAATGACTATATCAATAATCATAGCATTAACACCATCCCTAACCATCCTCACATACATAGCGAGACTTAAGCCCATGTACTGGATCGACTCCTTACTAGGGGGTGGTGGCTGGTTTATTGCTTTACTCCTAAGATTACCTCTTTTAGGGCTTATATCGAGAATAAACATAACGGTTAGATTAGTACTATCAGCATTCCTAGCGGGAGTTTTCGAGGAGAGTGTTAGATACGTTATCATGAAGTTTAGAATGAGTTCTAACACATTATTCTCTAGATGTCTGGCCTTTGGTCTTGGTTGGGGACTTTTTGAGGCATTAGTAATATATTGCTTCAATGTCCCACTAGTTATAGCCTTAGGAAGATATACCGTGATGAGCTTAATGGCTGGTGCAATTGAGAGAAATATAGCAATACTTTTCCATGTTACGATGACATTATTAATAGCTTTATCGATTGCCTTAGCCAGGTTAAGTTATTATGTCTTAGCTGTAACTCTTCACGCACTCATTGATTGTTTAAGCATCACTACTCTCTTTATTAAGAATCCGTTAGTTATTGAGACACTTATAGCTATACCTTCAATAGTTACTGCCTTCTTTATAATCAATTATTCAAGGAAGGTTCTTAAGAAATAATAGTCTTGAAGTAGACTTAAACTTGGTGAGAACATGACTACAGGAGACATAATTATCGCTACAATAGATAGAATTCCGGGATATAGAATAAAGAAGGTTTTAGGTGTTGTTAGTGGTAGTGTTGTTAGAGCAAGAAGCATCGGTAGGGACTTCTTAGCAGGGTTGAGGAATTTAGCTGGTGGTGAAATTAAGGAATATACAGAACTTCTTGCAGAGTCGAGAGATATAGCCATTAAAAGGATGATTGAGAAGGCAAAGAAACTCGGTGCTAATGCAGTAATAGGTGTTAGGTTTACGACATCAGCGGTGATGTCTGGAGCATCCGAAATAGTAGCATATGGTACTGCAGTAATCATAGAACCTGAGAAAGAATAATCCCAACGCGATAATGAAGTTACTCATAATTGTTAAGAAAGGTAGTGCATGAGTGATTATTTTTAACCTTAGTCACGTCTCTACTGAAGGGATTCGTTATTGCCGCCTAAGCCGGGCCTTGATAGACGTATATGGAACATCCGATACTAACTTTTAAACGCGGTAGGAAAGTCAAGTTTTACTTCAATAATGTTGAAGTTGAAGCCTATGAAGGTGAAAGCATTGCTGCAGCACTTTATGCTATAGGAGTTAACGTGTTTTCAAGAAGTATTAAGCTGGGTAGACCACGTGGGGCTTTTTGTATGATTGGTAAATGTAGTAGTTGCTTTATGAAGGTTAATGGAATACCTAATGTTAGAACATGCATAGAACCTGTTAGAGACAGGTTAAGAGTCGAAGTTCAGAATGGTTTAGCTGATATACCTACAGATGAAGACGTTTTTAAAGTTAAGGATGAGGTCGTCCTTAACGATGTTGACGTGTTAATCATAGGTGGTGGTCCTGCAGGTCTAGCTGCAACCATGGCTGTAGCTAAGTATGGGTTAAACACTGTATTAGTGAATGAACACTTCAAACTTGGGGGTCAGCTCATTAAGCAAACTCATAAGTTCTTTGGATCTAAAGAACTATTTGGAGGTCTTAGAGGGTTTCAGGTAGCCGAGGAGTTAACTAAGAAGGTGTTGGGCTTTAGTAACGTTAAAGTACTCTCACAGACGGTTGCTTACGGTATATTCCGTGATGGTTGGGTAGGGCTAGCTGGTAAGGATAGACTGTATAGAGTCAGGCCGAAATACGTAGTCATAGCTACGGGGGCCAGTGAGAGATACCTAGCCTTTCCAGGTAATGACTTACCAGGAGTCATGGGTGCTGGTGGTGCTCAAACATTAATGAATGAATATGGGATACTGCCAGGTGAGAAAGCCCTGGTGGTCGGCTCGGGTAATGTAGGTGTTATAGTCTCCTATCAGTT
>Ga0180301_10001648_pt1 | contig 17560 bp, 14 predicted proteins | sample GuaBasSediGuay16_FD_121797 | JGI IMG/M metagenome (GOLD analysis project Ga0180301, IMG submission 121797) | Subseafloor sediment microbial communities from Guaymas Basin, Gulf of California, Mexico - Guay16, Core 4569-2, 12-15 cm | ecosystem: Environmental > Aquatic > Marine > Hydrothermal... | reverse complement strand
TTTCCAGCATATCTAAGGCCAACCTCAAATCGTCTCGCGCCTTATCAATAAGCTCAGCTCCGCCCAAAACCAGAACACCACTAGGACATACTGTTATGATAAAGAATTGAGCTTAAACAGTTATAAGATGAAAATAATTATAATTAGAGTAGCGTGTATAGGAAGGTAGCTATGTCTAGTAGAGTGCGGGACTGAAGAATGTGTGGGATTCAAGTGAGAAAGCCCAGCGTTAAGGAGATTGTGGATTATCTAATCAATATATTGATGGACTTCGACAATGTTGTCTTTGCATATCTTTATGGCTCCTTTGCGAGGGGAGAATACCATAAGTTCAGTGACATCGATGTTGCAATCTATCAAAAAAAGCATGATACTGAAGAATATCTCGGAATCTTAGCATCTATAAACATTGAGGGAAGAGAGGTAGATCTGCGAATCCTCAACAATGCACCTCCATTCTTTAGATACAAAGTCATAAAGGAAGGAATCCTACTATTCTGCAAAGACAAAAAGCTCCATGAGGACTTCGTCTTTCGGACCCTCGTTGAGGCTCTAGAGCTAATTGGTGCTCTCAGAGAAATCCTATGGTCGAAGGCGCGAAGGCATGATTTATGAAAAATTTTTCTAAAAAGTTATTTGATAGAAGATGATTCTAAAAGGAGATGTTTTTGAGCAAAATTTTGATTGTATCTCCATGGGGAAACCCTAGATCGTGGAGATACGCCGCATATAAAATCGATGGAGTAGAAATCTGTTGCAGGACAAGTTTGATCCCACTCATATTGCTTGCTTTGAAGAAAGGGCATAACGTGAGAGTTTGTGTGGTTTGTGTTGATACGATTAGCGTCTTGGAGCTAGGAGAGGAAACGCCAAATAACTACGGTGAGATTAGAGAGTCAGCGAAAAACTATATAGCAAGGTATCTTGGAGAGTTCCTAGAGGAAACCAAGGGCCAAGATATAGAAGCGGAGTTGAGAAAGACTATAGACCAAGTAAGCAGTAATATTATTGTGGCACCAGGAATGGGTGAGTATTCAGTCCAAAACCAGAGATATAAGTTTAAAAGCCAATTAGAACTCTTCTATCTGTATGTATACCTATCACTATTAAAAGTAGCATTGGAATATAGGCCAGACGAGGTTTGGCTCGACCTGACACATGGTATTAACTATATGCCTACATTTACATATAGGGCTGTCAGAAGGCTCTGTGAAACGCTAAAATTATTACATTTAGAAGATATTCCACTAAGAATATACAATTCGGATCCATATCCCCTAGGCTCTCGATCAGAAAAATGTATGGCCACACCAACACTCATTATACATAAGGTATTCCATAAGGAGAAATTAGAGATCCGTGCGATTCTTCCTGCAGAAATTCCTAACTTCCTAGAACAACCACAAAAATATTTTGATATCTCTCCAGAAAGGAAGAGACAGATAAATAATAAACTTAAGTTATGTAATAAGGAACTAAGAGTGAAGGATCTATATAAGCTTTGCTTTTACTCAGTAAAACATTTTTGGCCTTTAGTTTTAATGAGTTTTATCCCCCGCCATCTAGAAAAAGAGATGGAAAATATCTCCAATGAATTTAAAGGACACTTAAATAAGCTACACGAGCTTATTGATGAGATTTTACTGTGCGAATCTAGGGTTAAGGTTATTGATAATATATGCGAAGTAAAAACGGCTATCTTGAGTAAGGAAATAGATGTGGATGACATCATAGATTTTTATTTGATATTCGCTACAGTCGTTGGGGCGATAAATGATGTCTCTAAAAGAAGAGAGGATTTCGATATAAAAGGCGAAGAAGTTTCGCTTGAAGCTCTTCTGAAGTTCTCTGAGGAGACTCTAGCAAAATATTGGGAGCCAGCAAAATCGTTTATAAGCAACGAGATCCATGATATCATATGTCGCGTTTATGGCATGCTTAAATCATATAGATTCATAGAAAAACTGCGGGGAGGCCTTTTTCTTAAAGCGGTAATAGATTTTCCAAAAACAACAGGAGAGCCCCCTAGTGAATTCGCCCAAAAATTAAGGGAGCACATTTTAGTAAAATATAAACCAGATACAAAAGTAGGGGATTTCTATAGAAGAAGAAAAGAAAGAGTATTCCTCGCACACTGTGGCATGACCTATGATTCTATTAGTGTGCAGCTCAAAGAGTTCGAGACTTTGATAAAACTACTAAGCGATGAGAGTACTATCTAGCGAAATAAAATTACTACATTATACAATATATTCAGCAGAACGTTTTACTGAGAAAAAACATAAAGAGGTCAAAATAGCCCTATGTTTTTAATTGTTCTAAGCTCTGTATGAATATCATTTTTTTCTTTGCCTCGTAGATATAGATCACTGGAAGGCCTCTCCTTATAGCTATGTGAAGATTGCTATTGTGTATATCTTTGTTAGTGGTGTGCAGTCCAGTATTGGTATTGTTTCCTTTTCTAACTCATCTACGATCTTTACTAGGAGCTGAGAGATTTTCTCTAGACTAATAAGATATTCTTCAGGGACGACTTTGAACTCACCTATTCTTGATAGGGCCTCGGTTCTATCCTTCCACTCTTCGAGAGCAGTTGTAGTGGTTATAATCTTTATATGTGAAATCGTAGGTTTTTCATGTTCCTTAAGCCTCCTACTGAGCTCATCTTTCAGAAGATCCAAAACAACCAACGGCTCAGGTATATTCCTAGAATTTCTCTTTCCTAAGGCGGTTACTAGCGAGAACTTAGGACACTCCCTCCAAAATGGAATGCAGTACCGAAAGGTTTTTAGCTTATAAACTCCCCTAGCAATCTTCTGGATAATTCTTGCCTCGGTAAGACGTCTAAGGTGGTATGTTATTTGTTGGGGAGTGGAACTAGAATTATAGGAGGAGTAGTGTTCTTTGAGATAACTATTTATATCAGCGAATCTCGCTACTCCTTTTTTCCAGCAAATAGCTTTGATTATTAAGTCTCTAATGTTTACCTTCATCCGCCCCCTATTATAAAATAAAAATCTATTTTTATATTATAAAAATATCCAAATTTCGCTTTTATTACATAAAAAGCATTTCTACTAGGGTTTTTGTAGACCTATTTAAAAAGAGGATTTATTATGTATTAGATTGGGTGTCAAAATGAATAGACTTGTTATAATATCGACTGTTGGAGCTTCTCTTCTAACCAATTATGCTAGGTATGTAAAGATAGATCAAATGAAATTTTTGGACTCCATAGATAGCTTCGATGAAGAGGAGTTCAATAGGTATGTGAGACTAATATATGAGTTCCTGACGAGTGATCCTGAAACTATATGGTCGAAATCAGCTGAGTTGTCCGCGATCAATAAGATTCTTCAGAAGGAATTGAGCGATAATATTAATGAGATAGAGCTAATGTTCTTGGTGTCAGATACGCCACAAGGAAGAGTGGTCTGTGAGGTTCTGAAGGGGCTCTTCACCAAGTACTATAAGAAGCTCAATGGTAGAAAAGTAATATTCTATTACGATACTGTAAAGGATCTATCATACTCAGATATCGAGCATGTTACTAAAGGCCTACCAAACCTGATGGTTTTGCTGTCACAATGGATCAGAAGCAGGCTGAATATGGGTGCTAAGGTTATACTCAATGTTACTGGGGGGTTTAAGGCTGAGGGTATCTATGCGGCGTTTGTTGGATTCATAGCCGATATCCCAGTATATTATATCCACGAGAAGTTTAAGGATGCCATCAAGTTTCCACCTATACCCAATGTTATTGAGGAGTTCCGAAGCAGAAAGGAAGAGCTTGAGGTCATCTTACATTTTATTGAGGAATTCTATAGGAGTATTATGGGGAGTCAAAAATGAGCTCTCCTAAAGCTCTGAAATTTGAGGGTCTTCTTCATGATCCCGTTGATAAGGCCATATGCATTGTTGGAGGAGCATCTCACCCATCGAGAGCTTGTGAGATAGCTAAGAACCTTGTGCAAGGTATTCCCAATAATGTGCTACTAGAGATACGCGATCATCATCGGCGAGTTGTCAGTATATCACCTGCGGATTGGAATGCCTCAGCAGCAAATAGGGGTTTGATACCACATGGTACTAGTGTTCATATGTTATCTCTTCAAAATCCGTTCTCTGGGGTGCTAATTACCATTAAAAGACTTCAAGAAATTAGTAGAAGATCTCAACAGATACCCGTACTTCCTCCTGCAAATCAATTTAAGCTGATAGGTATTTTTCCTCGGGAGTATAATAATGTTTTTTGGAATCTAATGTTCGAGTATTATAGAGTATACTCAATGCTAAGTATACCAATAGCCCAATCAATATTTCTATTGCCAGAGGATACAAGAATACCGTCTTCGCCTATAATCTCACATTTAGCAATGACAAGCGCTCTTTCCGGATGTCCAGAGAATTTCTATTTGGTTTATGTTGAGGTTGGGGGAGTACAAGAGTTTATATCTAGTGCTAGGAAAACCGCTGATCTGTGGGCTGGAAGCTATATATATTCCTTACTACTTGCTAATGTTATTAAGTACTTTGTTGAGGAATTTGGTCCAGATAGTGTCTTAATCCCTTGGATCCTTGGGGTTCCATTGATTGACGTCCTTGTTTTTGGAGGGAGTTTTTATGAGGACGCATTACTACCGTTAATACCAAATACAATAACAGCGATTATATGTTTAGAGAAAACGAATCCTGAAAGTCTCAGGGCGGAAATACGTGAGAAGCTAGAACATACGTGGGAAAGTATTGTTGATTCCTATATTAAGTACTTGCAGAGTAAACTGAGCAACATATCATTGGATAAGAGGATTATAAAAGAGAGTTTAAAGTTCAACAAAGTATTTACGAAGGTGAGAATAGCTCTTCTTGGCTACACAAAAGCATCAGCATCAAACATTAATTCGGTACTAAATCAAATTGGATCATATCAACAGATCCGCCAAATACCTACTCGGAAATGCTCACCTACTTGCAGAGGTTGCAATACTTATAATGACCATCTGGAATACCCCCATCAATCTCTAGAAAACTTTGAGAATTACATTAAGATATTACAACTAGGATCTGAATATTCAAAGTACTCAATAAAGTTTAGTACTTCCCCTGAGGAATTTAGCCCAACGGAGAAAACATGTCTTGCTTGCGGTTCTTCTAGACAAGCTAGGTTTAGTGATGATCCGAATACTAATGAACAAGCATGGAAAATGCTCGAGAAAAACCATATAGTCGATAGTGGTGAAAGACTCTGCCACATTTGTTTGTTAAAGCGAACTCTTAGATTCTTCATTCATGAAATTTTTAATCTTAATGAAAGGATAGGATTTTTAATACCATCGACAAGCGATATTGGGGCGGTCTGGTTTAAGGTGTCTATGTTAGCCATAATTCTCGGTCTCCTAAAATCTACTGATATATCTAAGAAGGATAAAATAAAAGTTTTTAATGAAGTAAGGGGTCTTATAGAAGAATTAGCAACAAAATTAGAGGAGCTTGCTAAATATTTAAAAGATTTTGGATTAGAAAAGAAGATAGAAGAATGCAAAGGTGTACCTCCACGTGGAATTATTACTTGGTTATACGAGGAATTGAAGAAAGATGACATTATCAGGGAAGTGGCTAGTGAAGATGGAGAAACCCCTGAGAATTATCTCGATAGTATTGGTATTAGGACGATCATTTGTGCTCCTGGAGAGCTTTTTGAATGTGAAGGACTAAGAGCATTGCTCCTTAGGAAAGATCTCGCTGGCATTAAAGATCAAGCTGAAAACCTAATTGATGATATCAAAGAGTTACTAGAAAAGTGGCGTAGATTTGTGGTCAATAACATTACTGAAAAAGTTCTTTTGGAAGCAAAAAAAGTAATCGCAAAAACAATAGCTTCAATTCTCGCAAAAAATGATGAGAACTATTGTAGCCTATACTATGATATACTGAACAAGATATACTCAAGTTTATCATGTAATTTGGATGATAGGGATCAAGACTTTGCGAATATTATTCCAATCGCAGTAGTGCCTCAGGACAGTTTAAGATTCTGCATCATAAGGGCTGATGGGGATTCTATAGGCAAGTGGATCAATGGTGAGATGCGAGTACCGTGGATATTAATGCATCATCCTCAGATAATACCACAGATTCAGAAGCTCAGAAATATAAGTGGGCAGATCTTGTTGCGAAAGAGTCCTACATCACCAGCATATTTATCGACATTAAGCATGACACTAAGCTACAATGCACTCCTCATAGCACGCATTATTGATGCATTTGGGGGGTTCCTAATATATACAGGCGGCGATGATGTACTGGCGATGATACCACCAGAAGTGTGGCATTTAGTATATCTTCTGTTGAGATTTACATTCTCGTGCGAGATTATACTCAACAGAGCACTTGAGAGATTCAATTATGGCATATATTCTTATGGGATGAGTTGGAGGGCTACTCAATCGTACGGTATAGTTATAGCTCACCACAAAGCTGACTTTAGATGGGCTATTGAAGTATCTAGAGATTTAGAGGAGAGAAGTAAGGACTTCTCATCCGAAAATAGACCTCAGAAGGATGCTATATCAGTCGCATTACTAAGTAGGGGAGCTATAACTAGTGAAACGGAGCCATTACCAAATCTTCTCATAAGCCATGATGGGAAACTATGGACTATCCGAGAATTTGATGAACATGTGATTAAACAAATCAGTCAAAATGTGATGCAAAGTGATGTCATGAACAGATATAATGAGCTCACCAAGCAAATTTTAACTTCAGTATTTTCAGCAACATTAGGCAATGATTTTGCTTTTATAGGTATAATTCCCAAGGTACATAGCATCGCAACTAATGAACCGACAATTATATCATTGCCTATGTTTGCTTATAGAGTTGCATGTATGGTACTAACGGGTGAGCTCTCAAGAGCAGGCCTTTACATATTACAAGAATTCTACGATAGATTTAGGGACTTGAAGAAGCAGGAGCCCACAGATGCTCAATTGCAAATCCTTAAGTATCAATTAGAGAGGAAAGTTCAACAAGAACGCTTACGCAAAGTAATAGCAGGAGATCTAGTTAGTAGTACTAAGGTACTTATTGAACTCTCTAAAAAATTCTCCAGCAATTTCCTATCGGTATACTTCTTAGCTGAAATTATTAGGAGATGTTTAAGTAATTGTATTATTGGGTGAGATGTATGATTAGAGTATTTTCTTTAAGACCACTTACACCCTTATTACTCAGAAGCTTTAAGCCATTCGAGATTGGTGGTCGTGCTGAAAGTCTTAGATTTCCCTCTCCAAGCACATTGGTTGGAATGATAAGATCCATTATTTGGGAGTCACAAGGTAAAAATTTTGACCCACAGCTGTTGGCAAACGAAAAAAATTTCACAGGTGTAGTTGCATCTGATGGCGTTTATTATTCAACATATAATTTCAAATGGAGACTTATAGGGCCATATTTATATAGGACTAGTGACCCAAATAAGGGAGTATACTACCCGGCACCGCTTGATATATTTGTTATCGAGAATCGAAATGAGATTATAATGCCAGATAAGTGGAGTATGAACGAACTAAATAGACTATTTGGGACGATTGGAGTCCCGATGTTTAGAATGGATCAACATAAACTTCAGATAAGTATGGAGGGGAAGATCAAACGACTGATTGGATCATTTATCCATATGGATGACCTCAAAAGAATAATCAATACCGAGTACAATGGTAGTTCAATGCAAAATGTACGTGTTTGCGAACTTGACAAAATAGTGAAGGGGGTCGAAGAAGCTCATGTTGCGATCGACCATACGAAGAAAATTGTGCAAATAGATGAGAGAGGGAAGGGCCATTACTTCACAGTTCGCCGATTAATCCTAGAGGATGGTTGGGTGTTCGTGTTTGGGATTATATCCTTGGATAAAAGCATAGACCGACTATTTGATCACTTAGATGGTAAGATTGCTAGATTTGGTGGGGAAGGGGGTCGTGTCCTAATTAGAGAGGAGGAAAATATCAAACTTATAGAACACGATTATATTGATAAATTGGATGATACTGTTCCTTCTCGATTGAGACTCATTTTAACAAACCCTGCAGTATTTTTAGATAGTCATGGGCTAGACTCACCTTATCCCCAAACCCCCAATGCTAGCAAATTAAGATATTTCGCTATAAAGTCAACATTGGTTGGGGGATGGGACTATGTTAGGAATTTACCAAAACCATTACACAGAGGTGTTGATATGTCCTCGGTTTATTGTTATGAACTCGAATCTAAAGAATTGACATATAGGGATTTGATGGCCGAAAGAAAGCATATTCCAGATGAATTTAGAGGGGCATATGGTTCGGTATTGGTTGGTATATGGTGAGCTGAATGGAGCTCGAAAAGCTCCACAATTTATTCATTTCGTCAGCCTTTAGGTTTTTTCCTCTTAATCATATCCTCTGTCTAAAGCTTCGGTGAGTATGGTGAGTTGTATGTCTGGTCAGCAGAGACAAACTATATATTCCACATATGAATTTTTGGGAGTATTATTCATATGGTGTGAGCAGGATTTTTATCCGGGTGGAGAGAGAAGACTGGGAGCGGTTGACTTAGAGGTCCAGAGAGAGGCTGTCACGGGTACACCAATATGTAGATCATCTTCACTTAAAGGTGCTCTTAGGGCGTTCTTCAAGTTGCAGAGAGCATCAGCGGGAGTCGATGAAAATGAGATCTTTGGAGACCAGAATAGAGCTGGAGCAATAGAGTTTCAGAAAGCTGGTATCCTCCTATATCCAGTCCAGTCATACATTGGTTTATTCGCATATATTACGAGTCCATACCAACTGAGAGAATATTGGATCAACAATCTTCGCAATGGTAGAGTACAGAATGTAGATGTTTTAGAATCAAAGTTGCAGTCTCTTGAAGGCAAACTTGACGGTAAGAAAGCAATAATCACAAAGGACTCAATTTTTAGGAATACTGACATAGTCTTGTATAAAGGTGAATTTATCTTCAAGAGCGACACTTGTGAGCCTAGTGAGGATTTAGATGGTATCCTTAATGAACTATTGGGGCAGGCAATTCCAAAAGTTAACGAAAATGTATTCACGGGGTACTCATACATCAAATCAAAAATTGAGAAGTCAACGATTCTCGTTAGCAATCAAACATTTAGAAACATAGTCAATAGGACATTACCTAGGATTACTAGAATACGAATCCAATCAGAAACAAAGACCGTTGAGAAGGGTGGTTTATTCATTCAAGAATTTATACCTAAGCACACACTGCTTGCTGCTGGGCTATATAAGGCTATTCGTTACAATAATGGTACCCAGATAAATAACTTTAAGTCAGCTATCCAGAATGCCCTAGTTAATGTAGGTGGTAGCGAGACTGTGGGCTACGGGATGATACGATTGGTGATTTATCCATGATCGAGGAGCATGCCTATAAATTCATCAATGAGAATGTCAAAAAACTTTTTGAGGATAAAGAAAAGACAGATTTCTTCCCCAAGAATATAGGGGGAGTCGCGAGAAAGGCTAAAAGATTTGTCGTATACATCATGTCAGAGGGCTTGATCAGGGCCTTATTATTTGCATATAGCAAAGCTAAAACGCAGAACATAGAGAACTACGAAGAAGCTCTTGGAGGAGCTATTGGTAAGCTGAATGCCACTGAAGAAACATGGAGCGAGACCTATGATTGGCTTGTAGTCTCTAAGTTCACTCTAGATTTCATTGGAAAAGAATTTAGCGATATTTTAGGTACTTCTAGTAAAAGCCCAGAGGATATACTAAAAGCATTAATCGAAATAGGCAATGCATTAATGTACATTGAAGAGAGGGTAATTAGTGCTTTAAATGTTTTCTCGATGTTATGTTTTGCGTTAGAAGAGAGGTAATGGGTGGTGATTCTTGGCTGAAATGAGACTAGTATCATTCCTTGTGAATTTGACAAATGCGAGAATAGGAGAGATTGAGAGCGTAATGTCTCCAGTAGATGGGCCAACACATAGGGACCCCTTCGGCTGGCCAATAATTAGAGGGCATTACATAAAGGGAGCTGATAATGCATTACTTTGTTTAAAGGGCTATGAGGTACTCAAGAAAATAATCTTTGGGGAAGGAGGAGAACAAGGTATATCCGGTTCTATGATATTCAATCATCATAGTCTTTTCGCACTACCTATTCCATCTAAAGACTTTGGATTACTATATGCGACATGCCCTAAAGCACTAAATGAGCTATTATTATGCTTAAACAACACTAAATACAATGAGTTTAGAGGGTATCTCGAAGATTTAGTGTGTGCTCTAATGAACATAGGGGATGACAAAATATTAGTATATCCGCAGACCAATAAGCAAGACATTGAGTTATTTGGTGGCGAGATAATCCTAAAAAAGATTTGTTCAGATGCTATTAAGCCGTTATATCTCCTCGTAAGAAAACTGACCATAGAACCATTAGGCTTTGGGATTAAGCTTGGGGTTGTATCTGATACTATGATGAATCTCATAATTAGGAGGGGCATGATGACGAAGCCTGGAATTAAACTTAGAGGATTAAAAAATGATGTCTACGAGAAAGTGGTAGAGAATGGTCCTTGGTTTGAGGAGGAGATACCAAAACTCTCGATATTTGTAGGGTCATTAATACTTCGAAGACCAAAAATACCACAACAATATTTACGGGACATAATAGATACCTTAACAGAAATAGCTGAAGAGTTTAGCATCAAGGTAATGAATCAATCAGTAGAATCATCAATTGATACTTTGAAGAAAATAGTAGAGAAGTCAAGTCCAATAGTCATAAGTGCTAGGGAGACCGTTGGGCGGGGGCTCTTTGATATAAAGACTTTAGAATGCAAAAATAGTAATTACAAAATCACTAGCAAGAACTCGAGTATACTAGTATTCTCAGTAAACGATATTATTCAAGCAAGAAAAGCGATAAAAGAGCTCAAAGAGAAAGCTAAGGGAGGTAGAATCTCGATCGAAATTAATGAATATGTACTCAGAAAAGCATTGAGGGTCTTTAATGATTTAAAGGAAAACTTTATGAGAGAGGCCGTGTGGGGAATTCTACGGAAAAGTTTGAAAGCGAAAAAAGTAGATCTAAACAAGATACCAAAAGACATTAGAGAAGAACTTAATGAGGCTGTAAACTATGTAATAAAGACAAAAAATTTTGAGGAGTTCTCCGACAGAATACGCAGTGTATTAACATGCCTCAACATTGAAGATTATGATAATCTATCAAAAGAAATCGTGCTTAAAACTCAGGAATTTCTTAGAGACCCAATTAAAGTAGTCTCAGAGCTTACTGAAGAAATCCATGGGAAAATTTCGGCATTTCCAGAAAGAATCAAGCGTTTAGGCCTACTGAATATACATTATTATTATACTGAAATAAAAAAGGAAAGTTCAGGGGAGGGATATCCCGAGATGAAGCAATTAGTTGAAGCTGTAATCTGGAAAGAACCTCACTTGCCCGAACCAAGCGTTGAGTATCTAAGTAAGCTTATCTCCAAATACATATTTGCAGAGATAGAGGCTATGATTATTAAGCGTCTTGTTCAATCATATAAATCATAATGGTGATGAGTATGGGGATCAGAAATTTATTTGATGAGTACTTAAGTTTCATAATTAAGGCTATAAGAGAGGGCTGGGATAAGGATAAAGTAAAAGATCATCTGTTCAAAGAGAGAGTTGATAGGAACACTCCCAGCGAATTCTATACGAAAATTAGTCAGTATAATAATGCTAGATCGAATGTGCTTAATAGAAATAAGCAATACTTAGAAATGCTAAAAGAACGCCTTAAAAATCTTGGCAAGAAGATTATAACCGTAGATGTTATCGTTAGTTCGAGATTATTATGCGATACTTCATCACCATTTCTATGGATCCCCGATGAGCTAGGTTTAGCATGGGATCCCATACTGGACACACCCATAATACCAGGCTCTGAGATAAAGGGCGCAGTTGCTGCAGTTGTAGAATTTGAAAAAAGTAGCGAACTAAGAAACATCTTATTTGGTGGTAAACTAGCCAAAACCGAGTTTGTGGATATGAAATCACTTATTGACTTCACTGATGCTTACCCTATAGACTCTAAGGGCGAGATATTAGAGAGGGATGTTATGACGCCCATATATGCTAGGGAAATAGAGGAACATAAGGCATCTCCTACACCTGTAAAATTCTATGTTATAAAACAAGGCGTTAAGTTTGAATTCATAATATTAATAGACAGACTTAGGCTCAACAAGCTCCTAGAAAATAAAAATTACAGAGAAATTCTGGTGAGAAACGGCATAAAAATAACTAGCGTGGATGATGTCTTAAATTCACTAATTGAGATTCTAGAGAAGATCGTTAAAAAGGCATTTAACCAATGGGGCATCGGTAGTAAAACGAGTTCTGGTTATGGTATCTTTGAAGAAATTCAAATATCGCGTAGTTAATAGGTGAGTGTTATGCGGAAAATAGCTGCATTTACTATTAGGAGCATTACTCCTGTAAGCATTGGTTGGTATGAGCCTCAAATATATGATGATGTTGCAATGCTTAGAATACCATCAATAAGAGGTGCCGTTAGATGGTGGACTAGAGCGCTTGTGGCTGGTGTTACATTTGATAATGGGCTTGATGAGAAGGATTATGCTGAAAGAGTTACAAATGCTGTATTTGGTGGTATCCAGAATGGCTCAAGGTCATCGCTTATCGCACTAAGAGTGACTGTTAATAGTCTTCAGGAGTTAACGGATCAAGAAGTTAATTACCTCCTAAGGAATATTCCTCGTCTAGCATTACTGACGATGGGTATGAATCAAGGAGAGAGTATAGAGTTTGTGAGAAACGCATTCAGGAAAAATATTCAAGCAGTAGTAGAATTATATTCATTATCCAAAGAACCTAAAGAATTTTATGAAAATCTTGCTATAGTTTCAACAATGTTAGCATTCACACTAGGAGGATTAGGTAAAGGCTCAAGGAGAGGTCTAGGAGCGTTTGCTGTTGAGAACATCACAATGGGCGACAAAATAGCTAACTCAACGCAAGAACTTGTGGATCAATTAAGTCAGAATTTAATTAGGGATCAAACTGACATTAATGTTGCTTTAGGGAGGCTTCGAGCACTAATAAATATTTCAAGAAGAATTCTAGCTCAACAGTTCTCGAGGAGAGGTTTCCACAATAGAATACCAGAGATCCATGCTATAACTAAAGAAAGGTATTTTAACCTATTTATCAAAGATGTAAGACAGTTTAATATTAGAAACTCATTAGAGGCTCTAAGTTTTATTCAGAAAATATTCCTAAGGAATCCAAGAAACATGCCACGGAACTTAGATTCCCTTTCTAATAGACTTCAAGATACTAGTGGGCTACATGCCGCAAGGGCTATAGGCTCATACTTTGAAGGGCTCCCACGCTTAGCAACTAGGAAAAATGTGTATAGACTTGTTGATAGACGGCTCCGTAACTGCTTGAGTAGAAACAATATTGCTAGAGATATTGATACAGGTTATATAATTAGTGAAGAAAGAAGGGCATCACCAATAATCGCTACATTTATAACAAATAACATAGTGGCTTTTTCTATGTTCTTATCTAATGATTGGCCAGACAAAATAGAGTGGATAAGTCTTCACATGATACACTCCAAAACAAAAAGGCCCCCAGCACCTAGGCGGGGGATATTCGCAGATGAGTTTCTATTAAGAGAATTCGAGCTAGACCTAAGAACTGGTAATTTATTACAAAAAAGAAGTGTTCAGTGTACGCTTACCGGAAGGGTCCCAATGACAACTCCTAAGGTCAGAACTATAATGGATGCCTACAAGACATCATGTGATTATTTCTTCAGAGTACTTAGATGTCAGAGGGTCTGGCCATAAGTTGAGCATTGCTCCTCGATGCCTTAAATTTTTCATAGTGTTGCTCCTGTCTAATATCAAGATATTTCGAATATTAGCCAAGTAAAATATTGGTTTACTGGGTTGGTTGGATGTCTTCTAGATTTTTGATTTATCCTTGTCCTAATACTCTTATTGTTTCTCCGCCAAGTTTTTTTGTTAGATTATATAGATACTCTTCGATAATTTGAAATGCCTTTTCTATGGAGAGGGTGTCTAGCTTCTTTCTTTTCTTGGTGGTGCCCCAAGCTATTTGGTGGGGGTAATCTTTGGATTTTATGATTGTTATTGAGATGACCTTGTCGTTAAGCATTGATACTATTACTGGTGATGCCCTTCTATCAGCATCTAATGGTCTGAACCCAGTGAGTCCTTCTAGCTCTTCATCCCCAATTTTTTTGAGTGGTTTTACGGTGTATTCGTCGTCTATTCTATTCATGATATAGAGATACTGTGTTTTGTTTTTCTGTATCTTGCCTTGCCGAGGTAATCCTAGGATATATGATCCGAGCCTACCTACGGCGTTATCCTCTATATCCTGAAGAACATGCGGTAGTGTTTTCAGCCCATATCTTCCAAGAATAGCTCTTGCTTGTGGGTGAAAAGTTGTTCTGTTGAACAGTATATTGGAGAGCGTTACTGTAGCCTCAAATGCCTCAAAATACACTGATCCATATTCTCCAATGGGTTTCATGAGGCTATCAGTAGCCATGAGATATGATGTAAAGCTGCTTGGAGAAAGGCTATATATTTCTGGTATTCCTACTGCGGATCCCCTATAACCACCCGTAATCATCACGGTTAGTTCTCTGGCCGTGTAGTAAAGCTCTCTGATAGATGTTGATATGGTCTTCAGATCAGTTTTTTCAACATCTTGAGAAATTTTTTCTAGGAGGCCTAGTTTCTGTTTGATGTAGTCATCTAATAGAGGCCAGAGATGGCTTCTTCTGAGTGGTAGAAAATCAAATGTTATTGACATAGCACCTAAGCCTCTCCTAGATCCTTTCCCTAACCCAGATAGGAACAGACTTAGTGCGATTGAATATAGTCCTAGAAGAACCCGTATCCATAGATTTTTCCTTGTTGTTCTTGATGCTACAAATATTTTTGTTGAGATTCTATATTTCTTGAACATGTGGTCTATGGGCTCTCCAATGAATTTTTTAAGAAGTTCCCACAGCTTCTCGTGAGGAGGAGAACCCGACGCCTCACGTTTTATTAGGAGCCTTTTAAGTATTTTTCTTACCTTTTTGAGTTTTTTCATGAATATTAGACTTAGCCTTGGATGCCATGCCACTTGTGGTACATATCTTCCCCCAGACCAACCTACTCTAGCACCTTTTACCACCTCATCTAGGCACCTGGTAATGTAAGGCCTAGTAGCCCTAAGCTGAAGTAGTGAGGATAATCCGTTTCCCCCAAATATCTTGCTTTGAATTTCTAGGATTATTTTTTTGTCGAAGCCCACGATGTCCGAAACTATTGCCCTAAGCCACCATCTCGCTTTTCCTCTAAGCTCAGTTATTCTGAATAGTTTATCTGAGAATCTTGGGCTATATGTTCCAAGCGATGTAGGTGTTATGCTTCGGAGGTGAAGGTATCCTATTCTCAGCATAGGTTCTCCTCTTCTTAAAAAAGCCTATTTTTTAATACTAAAAGGTTAATAAAAGAGGAAGCAAGCCATAGGGACATAAAATGCGCATAGATAGGGCGACTATAACTAATTTTAGAGGTATCAGAAGCCTACCAGAGCTGAGCTTCGACAAAATAAATATCGTGCTTGGAGTGAATACCTCTGGAAAAACATCGTTACTCTTAGCACTTTCAATGCTAAATGCTGCGTTCATATCTGAATCCATTGGTGTAAAGAAGATAAGTGATCTCCCTCTACACTCCCCTCAAGGAGTTTTTAATGCTATTAGCTATGGTGATGTTTTTCGGAGGGTGATGAGTTCATCTAAGGCTCTTGTGCATGCTTTGGGGGATGTCTCAACAATCAAATATTATGTTGGGCAAAAGACAATCTCGGTAAGAATCTCAAAGATGGGTACGATAGAGGTTGCTGATCGTGAGAATATTCTAAAAGAATTTAGATATGGCGATATTTTACTCTTCTTACCAATTGAGGATCTGATAAATGGATATCTAAGCCTAATGAGTACTAATGCTTTTTGGGAGCGCTTACAGAAAGAAAAACTGTATGTTGAACTAGCTGATATAGTCTCGAAGCTGATGCCAATAAGGATAACAGAGATTATACCTCCAATATATGTGGATGGCCGCTCAGTACTTGGTGTCAGAATAGAGGAAGATGGGGTGTTTTATCTTCCAATAACGGATCTGAGCACGTCGACAAAGAAAGTTCTAACACTGCTTACACTATACAGGATATTCGAGCCTAAAGTGCTTATAGTGGATGATATTGATGCTTTCTTGGATACGCCGACATTAAAGGGGCTTGTGGAGTATCTTATAAGTAGAAATAACCAGGTCATATTGGCTACTCACAGTCTTGATACCATTGTTGGTGTGTACGAATCGAAGATCAAAGATGTTCAAGTAGTGGTTCTCAGCAAGGTAGATGGTAGCATAAACGTAAAAACACTACCCATAGAGGAAGCTATGGAGCATATAGAAGCGGGAATAGACATAAGAATAGTCCCACCTGGAGACTAAAATGAGGGTTGTACTAAGACCTAATGATAAACCAAATATTGTAGTGATATGCGGTGATGGCCGGACAGACCAGGGTCTGGTTAAGCGTATAGCAATAAAACTAAATGGCCAAAAACCTATGCCTACTAAGATATGGATTTATGACAGCCAACTTATATCAGGTATAAGTCCATCAGCTCTAGGCCTAAGAGCCTTTAGGTTGGCCGAGTACCTAACGAAGCATAGATACTTCGTCCATACAGACTGCTTCGTCATAATTATTGATAGGGAGCACCTAGAGAATATACCAAGACACATAGAGAGCAACATTCTCAAGAAAGCACTACCCAACATAAGACAGAAAAATAAATCCACAGCAGAAATAAGCCTCGACAAGAAGAAAATAATGATTGGCATGTGCGGAGAAGAAAGACGAATAGAAGAAAACCTAGCAGAACTCGCCGAAGCTGTGCTTAACTTACCACCAAATACCTTACCCAGAAATAAGAAGCTTAAGTCAATTCTTCGCACCGAGTATGGAATAGATTACTATGATCTCATAGAAAAAGCAAACATAGATCTTATCATAAAGCACCTAAAATGCATAGGAAAAATACTTATAAGCATACATAATACACTCCACTGAAGCTGATCAAGATGCACCACTTACCAGAAAAGTAGTTTCTATCCCCAGAGATTCTTCATGATCTAAGCGACAAATGAGTGATAAGGTTAAGATATATCCGAGATCCTAACCCCGCTTGAGGATTCCTTATTCTTCTCTATTTTATGTCAGGCATAAAAGATATCACCTTCGTCTCGCAATCCCCACCTTGGAGGCCCCTTATGATTCCACATGAGTACCTGAAAAGCATATTCGAATCTATCAAACACAATCTCACAATCTCCTCTTGAGGGATTCTCATGGTTCACAAAAAATTCAGATCGAATACATGATCAAGGTGATCTTTCAACCCCCTCTTG
>Ga0180301_10001647_pt1 | contig 17565 bp, 24 predicted proteins | sample GuaBasSediGuay16_FD_121797 | JGI IMG/M metagenome (GOLD analysis project Ga0180301, IMG submission 121797) | Subseafloor sediment microbial communities from Guaymas Basin, Gulf of California, Mexico - Guay16, Core 4569-2, 12-15 cm | ecosystem: Environmental > Aquatic > Marine > Hydrothermal... | reverse complement strand
GAGGTATCCTCTGATAACGATATTTCCCTTTCCATCGATGGCATCCAGGGAATTCGAAAGCAGATTGGCAAATACAGCGAAAAAATCGCTCCCCATGCAAGGGTAGAGAAGGGGTGAGTCCACGGAAAGAGTACATTCCAAGTTGGGTTTTCCCCTGATACCGAGAAAATCGATTGTCGATTCCAGTATCTTCGACAGATCCTGGCGCTCGTACTGTCCTTGTTTTTTATGGAAAAGCATTTTCAGGCTTTTTATAATATCGCTTATACGTTGCAGACCCATGTGGTAATCGGCGAGGATAGAGGAGAGCTCTCTTTTTATGGTTTCCATATCGGCGTCAGGATTTGGACTTTCAGCCGCCGGGTTTGTTTGGCTTTTGTTTAGAAATTTTTCCATATAATGTTTTAGGAACGGAAGATTGCCTTTCAAGTAGTTAACCGGATTGTTTATCTCATGCGCCAGACCCGCTGTAATCATGGACAGGGAAGCCCGTTTCTCCTGTTCCATGAGCCTTGCCCCTGCCAGGGTAAGGCGCCTGTTTAGATCTTTCTGTTTTCTGTACAGGCCCTGCAACTGCTCTTTTTGCCTTGGAATCACCCTGAATTGTGAGAAAATTGTTTAAATTTTGTACTTATCCAGCTTGTTCTTCAAACCCTGCCTGCTTAAAGAAAGAAGTTCGGCCGTTCTGGTGATATTGCCTCCGGTTTTTGTTATAGTAGCTTTTGATAATTTCCTCTTCTATTTTCCCCAGGTATTCAGGGAGTTTTATTCGACCGTTGGGTAGGATGCTTAATACAGCTTTTGTAAGTGCAGTTTCCGGATAATAATTCTTTTTTGTCTCCTCTCCCATTACCTCTGCAAGGAGATCGCCCGAAATAATTTCTATACCATGGTCGGAAGAGAAGAGATGGAGCTTCTCCAGGATATTCTCGAGCTCGCGCACATTTCCGGGATAGGAGTATGAGAGAAGCATCTCCTTTGCCTTAAGGGAGAATCTCGGAAGCACTATCCCCCTCTTAACGGCAAAGGATTCGAGTATGGGGAAAATATCTTCTTTACGTTCCCTTAACGGCGGGATGTGTATTTGAAGAGTATTGATTCTGTAGAAGAGGTCCTTTCTAAAACTTCCTTTAGGTATTTCCTTTTTTACATCTTTATTGGTGGCGGAGATTATCCTTACATCCACAGTCTCCTCTCTGGTAGATCCAACCGGGAAAAAAGTGCCGAACCGGAGTACCCTCAATAACTTTGGTTGTAACCTTAGAGGAAGATCGCTGATTTCATCCAGCAGGATGGTGCCGCCATGTGCAACCGAAAACAACCCTTTTTTTCTACTGTCTGCACCTGTAAAGGCACCCTTCTCGTAGCCGAACATCTCGCTCTCAAGAAGGTTCTCCGGGAGGGTGGAACAGTTGATTGTAAGAAAAGGCCTTCCGCTCCTCGGAGATAGACGATGTATCGCCCTGGCCAGAAGCTCCTTTCCTGTACCAGTCTCACCGGATATTAGCACCGATTGATCGTAGGAGGCGTAAATGCGGACACGATCTTTAATCTGTTTGATCTTCGGGGCAAATCCGACAAACCTGTCGAGATATATGTCTGCATCACCTGCCAGTCTGCGGTTTTCTTCCAGGAGCCGTGCATTGTTTTGTCTGAGAATGTTCTCCAGCTCCTCCTTCTCCCTTCGTACGCGGAGATGCTCCTCTGCCCGGAAAACATTCTGGAGGAGGAAATCGTGAGAAAAGGGCTTTACGATGTATTTGTAGATGAGGTTGGAGTTTACAGCATCGATCAGGTCATCCGTATCTGTATATGCGGAGATGATGAGGGCAATTAAGTCGTTCCTTACCTCACGTATCTGTTTTACCAGCTCGAGCCCCGTGAAGTAATTCATTTTCTGGTCTGCCAGAAGGATGTCGAAGTGCTTCTCCGTGCAGAAGCTAAGTGCAGCCCGGGGGTTTTCGAAGCTAACTGTTTAGTAGTATGCCAGAATGCGTTTTAATAGCTTGTTGTTGGCGGATTCGTCGTCGACAGTTACAATTCGCATTTTACTTATTTTATCATGTTTCGCTAAAAGGTTCAAATAAAAAATGGAATATAAACCCCTCAGGTGTCAACAATGTGGGCAGTTACTGTAAACGTTATGGTCAGTTGGAGGGGGAGATTTGCTCGGATTGGTCTTTTACTCTCATTACCCGGCATTTTATAGGATGTGTTAATCTTTTAAAATAATATTTTATCATTTGTATACATTTGGTTTACCAATTTTCTATTAATATAGCTTTTTGGTATGAAAATTGCTTGTAAAATTAAAGGGAGGTTTAAATGAGTTTACAAATAAATAAAAATATACGGTTTCGTTATGGCTCGAAATTACCTAAAAACTATGAGCGGGATTTTGAAAAATTTATAAAGCTTTCAAGAAAAGTAAATAAGAAACTTGCCGATGGAAGTTTTTATTTTCTCCCTTTCTTTGAGCGCTGTAAACAAATAAGAAAAATAAAAAAATTATATAGCCATCTGGTAGGACAGGTATCTGATAAGAGACTAAAGGTTATTTTAGCTGCAGTTTCCATATTCGTTATTAGTACTTCATGTAATCTATTTCAAAAAGAAAAGGAAGAAAATGGAATTGAGGAAGTTCAGAATACAGCACCAAGTGTAAAGATAATTGAGGGAGATGTGGTCCTTAATAACGGCGAGGCGAAAACATTCACTACAGAGGTAATCGACCCTGATGAAGACGATGAGCACACGTTTAAATGGTTTGTTGATGATGAAGAACAAAGCGGATCAACTGAGAGTACATTTGTTTTTTCGAGATCACCTTCCACGCAAACCGATTATGTAATAAAAGTACAAGTCTCTGACGGGACAGATGAAGCAACTTCACAAGTTACTGCAACTGTAAAGGGTCCTGTTGCCTGGTTTGCATCATCTCAAACAAACCCATTCGGTTTGTTGGAGCAAAATGAGGTTTTTTTCGATGAAGTGTTATGGCCTGAGTTTGCAGATATAGACAATGACGGCGATTTTGACCTTTTTATAGGGAGTGATGATTGCTGTGCTGCTTCCGACCCAAATACTTGGGGTAATATCTGCTACTATGAAAATACCGGATCAAGTACTTCTCCCGTTTTCGATAATCCACAGATAGATCCATTTGGTTTGAGTGATTATTACTCTTCCCCTTCTTTGGTGGACATAGATGAAGACGGAGACCTGGATTATTTTGCGGGTGCTGATGGTGGAAAAATATATTATTTTGAAAACACAGGGGATGCAGCTTCGCCTTCTTTTGCAGCTACGCAATCTAATTCTTTTGGATTAACCTCCATACCTGGCGATTATTTTTCTCCTGCATTTATAGACATAGATAGCGATGGGGATTTCGACGCTTTTGTTACCTCTAGTTGGTATAGCGGTGATGTTTATTACTTTGAAAACACGGGCTCATCTTCTTCTCCCGCTTTTGATCAACCGGTTAAAAATCCATTCAACTTCTCACCTCCAGACTATGCTCTGGATTCACTTGCTTTTGCAGATATAGATTCGGACGGTGATCTGGATGGTTTCGCCTGTCTTTTTTCTTATTATTCCAATACCGGCAAAATATATTACTATGAGAATGCTGGATCAAAAACATCACCTTCGTTTTCTCAACATAAAGAAAATCCTTTTAATCTTTCTCTTTCTGCAAGTATGGTTTGTCCTGATCTTGTGGATATTGATAGTGACGGAGATAGCGATTTATTTGTTGGCGGAATGTATTATGAAAATAATATATATTATTTTGAGAATGTAGTTAATTAAAACATTGTAATGGTGAGGTTAATGTTATGAAAATTTCCATCAGAATACTATTTGTTTCGCTTGCATGTATCTTGATACTGACTTTCGCCGGTGGAGGCAAGAATCCGATGGCAGGAGTTAGCGGAGGCACTACTGAAGAGGATACATCGCTACCAGAAGAAGTTACAGGTTTATCGGCTTCCGGCGGAGATACCCAGGTTACTTTATCCTGGACCAATCCAGGAGACAGTGATTTCAGCCATTGCAGGGTATGGTATGGTACGGAAGGCTCCGCAGGTACCGAGTTCACAGGTAGTATATCCTCTACCGGTACAACCATAACAGAGCTTACCAACGGAACAGAATATACCTTTACCGTAAAGACCGTTGATACATCGGGAAATGTTTCGGATGGGGTAAGTACGACCGCAACTCCTGCAGTTCCACCTCCTCCCCCTTCCGATACTACCGAAGAGAGTTCCGATCAGGAATCTCCTACAGGAGGAAGCGATGATAGTGATAGCACAACTTACACGGTTTCAGGCAGGGTATTCGATGCGGTAACCGGAGATGGAATTTCAAATGCCAACATTCTGCTCGGCAGTTATTCTACAACAACCGATAGTACGGGCAATTTTACTATCGAGGTGACCTCTTCGAGCACAGTAACAGGAGATTTTTATGTGTATAAAGGTCTTGAATATCAGCCAGGAGTAGAACAGGAAATAAGCATAGATCCTATCACCAACCCGAATTATGAGATTGCCCTTGATAGGAATGATACATCAACATACAGCGCAGTTACACTTTCAGGCACGTTGGCTCCCGATGCTGAGGAATCAAATAAAAGTCTGGTGGTAGAAGTCTATAATACAAAAGGGGGAATGAGTTACATCCAGAATCCAAGCTTTCAAGATATCGATACAGATCCTGAGTATGAAGAATATTCTGTTACAACTTCTACTTTCGGTTCCGATTGCATGGTGGTAATAAAATACGATTACGATACCGATGACTCGAATCCGAAAACAATATATTATGTTAACAATGTCGATTTGAGTACCGATGCAACACTGGATATCGATACAACGAATATCAGTTCAGATACAGTTACAATTACCAATAACAACCCTGAAGCAGGAGAATACCGGGCTCTTTTATATACATCAAAATACGGTGTTATAGTTGACTATCCTTCAACCGGTTTATCCGTTTCTGCAAACTCATCTGCACAGATCGAATTCGACAATCCCGATGGTTACGATGTGGTATTGTATTTCTTAATTCCAGTCGCTAATGACCCATCACCAGATCATTCTTCATACTATATTGCTTACACCGACAGAATTAGCTATTCCACATCGATGACACTATCCCAACTGTTGTCTGTTGACAATACAACCCCACCTGGGGAAGGCTTCAACGCTTCTATCGCTACTTATACTGAGCCTACTCTGTCATTCGATTCTGCACCCGACGCGATGAACTATCACTTCTTGATGGAGGATGATAACGGCAATTTTGGCTGGTTTTTTCTCACCTCTTCATCGATCGATTTCGCAGACGGTTTTATTACCGATGTTCTCGATGCAGGTACGGGCTGGGACTTAACAGCAGAATGGTCGTTTGCGGGATATTTCGATAGTTTCCCTACGGCGGAAGAGCGCATTGTCAGGACGAGAACGGAAAACCCTCTGGTAGACTGGAAAGATATGAAAATAAAGTATGCTATGGACGAGCCCGGAAAGATGTCAAAGGAGGATGTAATTCCGTAGCCTTTACAAACCCAATTCTGCTTAACGTTTTTTTATCATAGTTGCCGGCGGAGACTCCTTGATTGTTAATAAAACTTACTCCCCGGTAAACACTCTTTTCAAATCGATCTGCAACCCTTCGAGCACTGTACACTCAATCACAGCATCTCTCAAGTAGATTTTCGGGTCTTCCGGGTAGCTGCCCCTTTCATCGAGCAGGTACACATGCACATATTTATTGCCCGGATCGACTATCCAGTATTCCCTTACACCGTGGCGCTGGTAGAGCTCGTACTTGATGCTCATATCCTTCCGGGAAGTGAATGGAGAGAGAATCTCTATTATCCAGTCAGGTGCTCCTGTGCAACCCTTCTCGGTGAGCTTGCTTTTATCACATATAACCGAGATATCTGGCTGTACTACTGTAGTAACCTCATCGTCTTCCAGTTCAAGGTGGTCCGGCAGCAGGACATCGAAGGGTGCTGTATAGACTTTGCAGGGATTCCCCTCGAGGAAGGGTAAAATTTGAGCAATGAATCCCATTAGATACTCTTGATGAAACCTTCCCGGCGCAGGACTCATATTCCAGGCCACACCGTCTATGAGCTCCCAGCGCTCATCCTCGGGCCAGGTCTTGTAATCGCCGTAGGTGTAGATACGGTCTTTCTTTAAAGCAGGTTCTCCCATTTTTTTCATACCTCCTATTATAATGTAACTGGGGAAACTGTTCTACTGATTTTAGTACGTTTTAATTTCCTCTTTGACAAAGACAAAAGCAATATATATAATATACAAGATATGTCAGATGCTGATCATGTAAAAACCGCTTACGTTACAGATGAAGAACTTGCGCGTTTAAGTTCACTGCACTCCGGCTATCGCTTCGAAAGGGTAAAGGGAGAGTTAATAGTAAGGGCACCTGTAAAAAAATACTCTGGTTATCTGGAATCGGAATATTTGGGTATTGTAAGAGAATGGTCTAAAAAGAACAATGCCGAGGTTTACGGTTCTTCGGCAGGATTCAAGCTTCCAAACGGTGATATGCGTTCTCCCGATGTAGCCGTGCTTCTACCCAACCATCCCTTTTACGGGAAAAAGGTAGAGGAGTTTATTCAGGGAGCACCCGATTTTCTAATAGAGATTCGATCCGATAGTGATTCTCTTTCCGCCCTTAAAGAGAAGATGGCGGAATGGGTAGAAAACGGGTGCAGGCTTGCTGTTCTGATCGATCACTTTAACAGGAATGGTTATGTATATAGGGCGGATGGGAGTGTAACAGAGTATCCCTACGAGGCGACCATCACAGGAGAGGAGGTACTGGCGGGCTTTTCTTTCTGTCCTGCTGAAGTGGACAGGTGATAGGAGTTTTAAAGGCAAAATTGTTTTATATTAACCGAGAAAATTTGGCAAATCCTCCCTGATAAGAAGAATATCTCCTTTTCAATGTCGTTAAGAAACGATGTGGATGAGATTAGCCCTCCTCGTCTCGTAATTGGGGACACCCACTCTTTCAGCGCTCATTCACTGGTAAGCCTTTAAAGTAAGCTTTTAGGATACAGAGTATTGCAGTTTAGATAAGCAACCGGACCGGGTATTTTCCCCATACTTTGTCGGAAGTGATAACCGGTATGTTTCCAACGATTGCCTGTGCTATAATCAAACGGTCGAAGGGATCTTGATGATGGAGTTCAAGATTTTGAGTAGCATAAATTGAATATTCATCAATCGGAAGTAGCTGCATTCCATTTCTTTTTATATTTTGCTCGACAAATGTGAAAAGGCTAGGACGTATTATTAATTTCCCAATCCGGATTTTTATCGCCATTTCCCACAGAGTTGCATGACTGACAAGTTTTTCAACCAGCGAATCACCAATCAACTCCCGTGCAACAGGTTCTATTTTTGAGGATTCAGTATTCCACCAGATGACGATTTGCGTATCCAGTAGTACTTTCATGTTGTATATTCAGAGAAAACTTCAAGGGGTGCGTTAAAATCATCGGCCATCCATACATTTCCCTTTGCCGTATCCGGTATCGAAGTGTGATCAGGTTCGTTCGCCGAAATTATTCGGGCGATAGCCTTATTGCCCCGTCGTATAATTATTTCTTTACCGGCTTCAACTTCCCGTAAAAGACGAGATAGATGGGTTTTTGCTTCATATACACTTACTTCTTTTACTACCATGCCGTAAATATAACATTGACTATCTAATTTGGTCAAATAAAATAATATTTTTGACAAAAGGTCATGGTTTCTCTTTGGCAGAAGCAAAATCGATACATATAATATTGGTATGTCCCCTGCTGATTTCCCAAAAACTACCTCAATAACAGAAGAAGAGCTTATGCAAATAGGCTCTGAGCACAAAGACTATCGCTTCGAAAGGGAAAAGTAAGAGTTAATAGTAAGTTTGTAAACGACACATTTTCGGAAAATCCTATTGACTACCGGGAGGATGGAAGCAGGCACGCAGGAGAGGACGATATGGGGATAAGAGATCAGCACCCCAATCTGGGAGAGGATAAAATTCTTGATATTAACTTTGGTGAAAATATGTTGGGAGAAGTCCCTGAAGGAACCTGGATAATGAACCTTGACGGAAGTGACATTGCTTATTTCGATTTGGCTGTAAGTTATCCCTTTGATAAATCCTTAGGATGGTGTGGATTTGACTTTGATGATTATGATGATTCACAGTATATGGGATTTGATAGTATAAATGAGCAGGATTTTTTAATATCAGCATCTGAATTAGATGGTGATTGGTACCTTCTCGATGGGGAAAATCCAGGTAAACTCGATATGGATAAGTTCTCGCTCACTTATCGTCTTTTCAACGTTAATTTTTACTTTGAGTTTTATCTTGAATGAAAATATTTATAATATAGCTCCCTCTTTCTCAAGAACATAAAAATATTCTTGTTTATTCCCGGGATCGGCTATCCGGTATTCCTTCACCCCATGTCGCTGGTAGAGCTCCTGCTTTATACTCATATCCTTGCGGGAAGTGAAGAGGGATAGGATTTAGATAATCCAGTCTGGTAGAGACGTAGAGGGGACATTTGCCATGCTACCCCGTCAATAAGTTCCCACTCAAAGACTACCAGACTTCCCGAATATTTACCTTAACACCCTCAATACCATCATAATTAATTTCGTCGGTAAAATCTCCAGCTATAATGTACCTATTTTCTTTAAGAATATATTTCCGCACCGAATGGCTTTGAGGATCAACAAGCCAGTACTCAGGGACTCCAACCTTTTGATAGAGGTCGAGTTTTAGTTTCTGATCCTTTTCTTTTGTAAACTCGGAGAGAATCTCAACAACAAGATCGGGAGGACCGATCACCCTGCTGGGAGAAATAATCGACTTTCTATCTTCGTGGATTACCAGTATATCGGGCTGTACAATATCTATCTCTGATAGTTGATTATCTGTGGGCGCGTTAAAAACCTGACCGAGATTTTTTTTCTCAATCTGCTCATAGAGTTGGAACTGTATGCGCCGGGAAATAGTCTGGTGGTATGTGCCTGGTGCAGGGGACATGTAGTGCTCTCCGTCTATAATCTCGTGAATCTTCCCATCATCAGGAAGAAGCTCGTAGTCTTCGTAGGTGAGTTTTGTCTGTGAATTGATGATTACCGCCATATCTGTTCGATAATCATAATAAATAAAAGGCTGTTGATCAAGTTAAATGGCTTGAAATAAGCGCAGTTCATTAAGCACCTGCGCCCACCATATTCTGCTGCTGGTCGGAGAAAGCATTAACTGACCACACCGTGGTCAGCAGGTGTAAACATTGTGGTCATCTGGATTGGTATTCTTATAATTTCTCTAATTGCAGGATTTAACAATCCTTTTGGTTAGCTAAAATATATTCTTATATTACAAACATTTAGCATATCAGCTTAATCTATACTATAATATTCACCTCAATCATTCTACATGGCATAAAAATTGCAGATTAGCATCGGAGATTTTAAGGAGGAGAGCGATGAAGAGTCCACGAATTAAAATACTCAATCTATCATTAATTTTATTTTTTCTGATTACAACGATATTGAGCCTTTCCGGCTGTAAGCAGAACGCCATGGGCGAGATGTATAGTGAAGATTCTATTTCTATCAGTTGGACAATACCGGCAAGTTCCAGGGCTGTATCCGATGCGGTAATTCAAGAGGCGGATAAAGTAATTGCTGTTCCGGTCTACGAACCGTTTATCGTATCACCGTCAATGATCGCCAATGCAAAAACTGCAGAAATCGATGAGACAGGCGGTTTCGTGCTCACATTCGAGGATACAGAAAGGGAAAACAGGCGGGTCTTAATGCTAATCGATTCTACAAAACCCAAACATGAGCAGATTCTTGCATTTGTGGGGCTGGGGGATTCTGAAGATAATCTCATCCTCTTTCCTGTGGATTCCGCCACGGAAGATATAGATGCCGGTGAGCTGGAGCAGGAAAACGACGAAGCCGTCTCCGAGCAATCCCTGGAAGAGAACAGCTTAAGCTTTGAGATGAATCTCTCCAACTTGAGGGAAATAGCCAAACTGGATAATATGCTTAAGGTTATCAAGAATCTATATATCAATTATGATAACACCAACGGCACATTATATGAAAATTTATTTTCATATACCTGGGGGGTTGAACCGGAACAGGTTAAAAACCAATTTTCCAGTCCTGCGAATTATACTTATGATGAGTACTCAATTCAAATATCCACCAGTAATCCCGACATTACCTTTGACGGTGTCTACAATCACGACTATATTATAGAAATTGTGCCTCCTGAGCCTGTAGTTTATGTTGATAATAACTCTCACACCCTTTTTACAAGCGACTGCGGAACATGGGAAAACTTTGAAGAGAGAGAAGACGGGAGATACGCCAATACGAATGAGACTCATTTCGCTTTGTATGAGGAGATAAGTCGTAACAGGGTAGCTTTCGGAACAAGCGGGCTTCATTTTATAAATTATCCCCAGGGCTACTGGCTCCTGAAAAAAGATAGTGAGACACTGGCTTACTTCGATCTGGCGATATCAAAGCCCTTCAAACCCGGTACCGAAATACCAGTAGTGTATCTTCCTTCGTTAAAAATCGATGTTGATGCCGAAAATTATGTAACCGCTTTTAATATTACCTGGTATCAGTACAATTTTTCAAATGAACAATATGAAGAGCTAACCGATTTAAGTATGTTTAAAAAAAATTGTCGAACATGTGGGAATCTCCTATGATGATATTGATGAACCATACAGTGAAATCATTGGTCTTGAATCGGTAACCGAGACCCAGGTAGAACCGCAAGAGCCGTTTAAGTTTTTCGGCGACAGTTCGAGCACAGAACACGTACTAACGGAAGTGCGAATGGGATATCGAGTATATGGAGTTGACTACGGCATAATGGTGAATAGTTTTTATTAAGAAAGCCTAACGGCGCGAACATCATTTTAATCGATGGAAAACGCAGATAAGAGATGTGAAGAAAATTTCTATCTTAGTCTGGACTTGACTAAGTCTATTATTAAATTTATTTTGTTTATATGATTACAATAACTACCCAACAGGCAAAAACCCATCTTTCTCGATTCTTAAATAAAGTATTAGAGGGTGAAGAGATTATTATCAAACGGGGCAACACTCCTGTTGCACGAATTGTTCCTTTGGGTAAAAAGGCAGAGAAATCGCGTCTCTCTGTAGGGCAAATCACATCCGATCCTGTTAAACTTTCCGATGATGCTTTTTATCCTCTCACTGAAGATGAATTGAAGGATTGGGGTCTGTAATTGGAAGCAATACTGGATACATGCACACTCATCTGGTTGTGTTGCGAACCGAAAAACCTTTCACTAAAAGCCACAGAGACAATCGATTCGGTAGAGAACAGTCTCTCAGTCAGTCATGTATCAATCTGGGAAATGGCTCTTAAACAAAGATCGGGTAAAATGGTATTCCCTAAGCCCCTGCGCCGATGGATTTTTGAACAAAGGGCGATTTGGAGGTTTGAATGGATTCCCATCTCCCTCGATCATATTCTTAGAACCACAGAACTGCCGGACCATCATAACGACCCTTTTGATCGATTGCTTATCGCTCAAGCTTTAAAAGAAAATATTCCCATAATTACCCCGGATGTCTATATAAGACAGTATCCGGTGGAAACTATCTGGTAGAAGGTGTAAATTTTACTGCGATGCGATAGGAAGTAACATCAATTCATTTTCTATAGCAATCCTTAAGATTCCGTACACCAGCTTGTAATCGAAAATCTTCCGGAATAAGAGACTATTTTCATTTTCTGTGCCCTTTAAATAGTCAATAAGCACGGAAGTATCAGTAAGGACCATCTCCCCATCCGCATTTGTTTATAGTCATACTCTTATTCAAATTCAAATTACCCCTTAAAAACAGGGAGATCCTTCATTTTTCTATAAAAAAACATACTCCTTAAGGGCTGTTTCGATTAGCTCTAGTTTCGTCTTTATATTCTACGAGTATTTAAAAGCCTCCTCGACCAAAGCCTCATCAAGCACAATATTAGTTCTCATAATACACCTCTCTGTTTATATTGTAATACACTAATTTTTTTAATGCCAATTTCGGCTCGCCAATTAACTGACCACGGCATGGTCAGCAGGTGTCAACATTGTGGTCACCTCGCAGTAAATGTTAACAATTTTACTTGTTTCAGGGTTTGGTGGTCTTGGCGGTCAAAAAATATTTCTTTATGCAATAAATACTTATAGTATAACCCAAATTTTTGCAAAAAAAGAACTCTTATCACTCTACATGGCATAAAAATTGCGGAAAAAATATCAGCAACTTTAAGGAGGAAAAATGAATAGCAATCAAATAAAGAAAACTTATCTTGTGTGCATACACCTATCCCTGTTTTTTCTGCTTTTAAGCCTTTCCAACTGTAAACAAGCGGCAATGGGAGAGATGGCTCGTGCAGAATCTGACGATGGGAACTTTAAAGTTTCGGGGAAAATCGATAAAGCCCTGGCCTCCAAATCCATCTCCTCTGGGGGGATTGTTATTTCTAAGGCTCCGGAAGATTACCAGATTGTGTACTGTTATGGGGAAGACAGGATTATTGATGGTGGTCGTATCAAGAACAGGGAAACCACCCAAATTAATTCCGATGGGCAGTTCTCCTTCGAGATTCCTGCCGGTAATATCTTCGTAGCTTTTCTGATCGATCCTGCAGAAGAGTACCGAAAAGTAGTGGGTGTTATCGGTATAGGCACCGGCAGTCAATCCTACTGGAAGTCTATCGATGCCGAGCAGATAGAGGGGGATCTTTCTCTTGGGACCATTAAGCCTGATGCAGATATCTCCGATATTCTTATCTCCGAAAACGATCTTCAGTCGTTATCCGGACAAATTGACAATCCAGATGAGGAATAAACACTGGCACATATCGATGATTCGATTCGGTTTATTAAAAATGTTATTAACACCTCATCAGTGCTTTCCTGGGTCGAGTCGAGCTATGTGTTCCATACAAGTGATAGAACTCTTATTATGGATAAATGGGCTCAAGCCGGTGCATTCAATTTCAGCGGCTTCCAGTTGTTTGTGGAAGGCGAAACGCTTAAGGAAGGAGACAGCATTGAGCTTTATCCACCGGAACCTGTGTCCTTCGGAGATGGGACTCTCTTCGACAGCTTAAATCCCTGTACAGGCGGATATTATAATGGGCATTTTGAGTTTGGCTGGGGAGAGAAGCCGTCCTCTCTCTTCCAGGAAACTCCCGAGGGATACTGGATGTTGCTTCATAACAATAATAAGATCGCTGAGCTTGATTTCGGGAGTGTAAAACCGCTTAAAGACGGGAAAATAGCAATCCTCCATCCCATCATAAGGGTAAATACCGCCTCGGACAGCGATAAAGTTGAAAGCATAGAAGTAAAATGGTACGGCCTCGATGAAAATGGTGAGTACTTTGAATTGCAGCCAGAAACTCTTGCAAAGCAAATGAGCTCTAACTGGGGAGTTGAGATAAGCAACTTCTCTGCTGATGTTAGAGTTATCATCGATTTAAGTACTGAAGATTTCGGAAAACCGGTTACAGGTTTCTCTGAGGAGTGGCATGTAAACGATACAAATCCTGCAAGCGGATATTACACAGAATATATCGGAGTTTCATTCAGAATAAACGCAATGGGAGTACGGTTTGCCATAAGAGAAGATCTCGAGTAAGAGAGAACGGCGTCGCAGTGGAAGTTTGACCATAATGAAACAAGTTTTTATCATTACAATACCAGTTAAGTTAATAACCGGTGTAGCCGGTTAAAATAAAATCACAACTTTACAGGAGGTTTCCTATGCTTAAACGACTTAAAGCACTTTTATTTATAGCCTTTTTTGTGGTTGGTGTTACCGGTGTTGTTACAGCCGAAAACATCGGGGAGAACTTCGAAGGAGGCGGAGTAAGCTTTTAGGGGAATATCAATTTTCATTTTGATCCCGGAGAGGTATTCAACAAAGACTCGAAGTGGAATTACTTTAGTTTTAACTTCAATCCAGGGATAAGCTTTCTGGTGGCGGATTATGTTGATGTATGGTTCGGCCCGGATTTCTATTACAGCCGGAATCAATGGGATAAAGATACCGTTTACAATAACCTTAACTGGTGATTATGGGCAGGGTTATCCTACTATATAGTGCCGGATCCGGAGGCGGGCAGCGGTGAGGTTTTTTCTGTTGGACCGAGGTTTGGAATAAATTTCCAGCATGGGCTTAACGATAAAGAGGACGGAGAAACTGTAGAAGATAAGAGTCTTTATATTAATTATAATATTTTAAGAATACCCTTAAGGCTTTTCTATTTTATAAAAGAAAGGGTTGCCCCTTATATTGAATTACAGCCAGGCCTACAGTATTCAGCGAGAGTAAAGGACAGTGCTGGTGAGGCAATTTCTGCTGATCAAAGGGGTACCTTTATAGAAAACTTAAGGTTTCCCATCAATTTCTCAATCGGATTTTCCACCTGGGCTCCCACCAAGGATGTTGCACTTTTTAGAGACTAAAGGGTTTTTTAAAACTTTTCTCTCTACACCGGTCGCTGCACCTGGCGGCCGGTTATTTTTTTTGCCTTTTTAAAACGATATATCTGAAGATATTCCGGGTAGCGGCTTGCCTCATCGAGGATGTAAACATGGATGTACATATTTCCGGGATCGGCTATCCAGTAGTCCCTCACACCGTGTCTCTGGTAGAGCTCGTACTTTATGCTCATATCCTTGCGGGAAGTGTAGGGGGAGAGAATCTCTATTATCCAGTCAGGTGCTCCGGTACAACCCTTCTCGGTGAGCTTGCTCTTATCGCACATAACAGAGATATCGGGCTGTACCACGGTTTTAATTTCATCATCTGCCTGGCCAGGGAGTCCGGCAGCAGGACATCGAAGGGTGCTGCATAGACTTCACAGGGGTGTTTCTCAAGGAAGGGAGCGATTTGTGTAAGAAATCCTATCAAACATTTTTGATGAAATCTGTTCTGCGCAGGACTCATATTCCAGGCTACCCCATATATGAGCTCCCACCGCTCATCCTCGGGCCATGTCCTGTAATCACCGTAGGTGTAAATACGGTCTTTCTTTGAATCAGGTTCTCCCATCTTTTTCATACCTCTTATTATAGTATAACAGGAGAAACTGCTCTACTGATTCAATTTATGATGGGAAAATAGAGTTACCGAAAAGTTGACAAATTAGGATGTCTTCTGAATTTTGTCGATGAGTCTGCAACATAGTGCTCTATTATGAAGCAACCTTTCGTGTTAATGGCGCTGAGAGGCAAAAGTTCATCGGTGGAAACTTTAAAGAGATTTAATCCCCCTCGATCAGTTTTTTTCTGAGGGTGTCTATTTGTTCGAGTATTTTTTCAGCTCTGTCTACCGAATCTTCGGCTTCTGTCGTGGTAATGTGTTCGAAATCTCCGTAATCCACATCAGCTCTTCTTGAGAGCAGTATCTTAAAGCTCTTTATGACTTCTACCGGAAGGAGACCTGTTTTTACAAATCGAAGACTTAACATGGTAACAGCGCCGCTGTGGGATTCTGGGTTTACCCCTTCAAGGATAAGAAGTGCCCTTGCAGCGTTTAGTGCCGAATAATAGCTTCTGTTTATGGCTGTTTTAAGGCGTGTTTCTTTAAGATTTGCCCGTGCATCTTCTAAAAACTCGGACGCCTTTTCAAAACGAATCTCACTCAGAACTTTTTTGTCTTCACTACTTAAACTCATATTAAGATACCTTCTCTTTGAATATTTTCATAAAACGGCGTGTGGTGTCTCTTCTCGAGTTCAAAACTCTCGATATCTTTTATTACAGGGTCGAAGGAAAGCCCGCTCCTCATCTCTTCTTCCACAAATGCATCAATGATAGTGCTTTCAACTGCAGGGGTACGCTCTGTAACAATCACCAGGACATCGAAATCGGAGTCTTCGGTATGGTTGCCCCTGACTCTGGAGCCAAAGGCATACATAGAAACAAGAACATCTGCAAGCTTCTTTTTTAAAACTTTATTTATTTTTGTTAGTGCTTCATGAGCGTGGGAATACATTGGTTTATCCTGATGTTGAAAATGATAGTATTTACATTTTAGAGGGTCAACGGGTGCTCGCAAAAGTGCAACTGTACACAGTCAGGTGCCCACCAAGAATTGTAGCGAAAAGCGGTGTTTCTCCCGCTACCGGGGCTCTGGTAATCTCTTTATATTCTTAAAAACGCCGAATCCTGTATAAAAAATAATGCAGGATTGATTTATCCTTGCCGTTCGAAGGGCCTGCCTGACCCATTCTGCTATATTAGTCGATATATTTCTACTCAAGAAATCAACTGGCTTTTTTAATTAAATGATATCAAAGCACAGCATAATGGCAACCAAGTAATAGTTTTTTAAAATAACTAACCCTCGGCGTCATAATCTTGGTCTTAACTAAGTTTAATCTATAATTTATCATTTTTATATGATTTCAATAGCTACCCAGGAAGCAAGATCTCATCTTTCCAGGTTCTTGAATGAAGTATTGGAAGGTGAAGAGATTATTATCAAACGGGGCAACACTCCTGTTGAAAGAATTGTTCCTTTGGATAAAAAGACAGAGAAATCGCCTTCCTCTGCAGGGCAAATCACATCCGGTTCCGTTAAACTATCCGATGCATAATAGACGAAGAGCTTATGCGAATAAGCTCTGAATACAAGGGTTATCGCTTCGAAAGGGTAGGCGGCGAGTTGATAGTTAAAGCGCCGGTTGGAAAATACTCCGTATACCTGGATTCGCGTTATCTTGTGCTTGTTGACAAATTGGCGGAGAAGAATAGTGCCGAAGTTTACGGTTCTTCGATAGGATTTAAACTTCACAACCCAGGACTAATTTATGACAAACTGAAACCCAACTAAATAAAACGCACCTGTAATCCGGTTATTCCGGCAGCTTTGCCCTGACGATTGTCGTGGGTAATAAAGGTGTGACAGCCATACTCTAACGCTATAGCTATATGCAGAATATCCAAGGTGCGTGATCCTGTGGCTGGAGTAATATTTTTGGATATATGTAGTGCTCTACGGTAAACACCACTCCATTCGGGATGAATACGTGCGAGTAATCCTGAAGAAATATCACTGTCTATATCCCCTACTATTTGCTCAGCCTGTTTTTCCTGCATCTCTTTTCTATAAACTTTAAGTGAAATAGCATTTTTTATTTCCAGTTCATGCAAAGATGAAAAAAGTATCGCTGTTTGCAGTTGTTCTACTAGATTAGTCACCTCCTGGGAGAGATCTTCAGGATGATAAAGTTTCACTAAAAGGCTTGAGTCAATGTAGCAGCTCAACTTTCTTCGCCACGGCTTTCAAGTATTATTTCACTCAGTGTTGTGCCGCCTGGTTCTATACCTAATTTTTCCCGCCTTTTCTTAAAATCAGGAAGCTTCACAATTTTTTCTCTTGAGGTTGCCGGTACTATTTTAGCAATTGGTTTATTACGCCTGACAATAAT
>Ga0180301_10001646_pt1 | contig 17566 bp, 17 predicted proteins | sample GuaBasSediGuay16_FD_121797 | JGI IMG/M metagenome (GOLD analysis project Ga0180301, IMG submission 121797) | Subseafloor sediment microbial communities from Guaymas Basin, Gulf of California, Mexico - Guay16, Core 4569-2, 12-15 cm | ecosystem: Environmental > Aquatic > Marine > Hydrothermal... | reverse complement strand
AGAAAAAGAACATCACACTCTAGATGAAGAACAATTTGGACCTGATTTTAGGTTATTAGCCAAGGTCTTAGTTGAAAGGGGTATTGAGCCAGTAATTATTAGTGAAAGCCCAATACTAGATAAAGATGCCATTAAGATGAAGAATATCTTCGAGGAAATTAAGGAGTCCACCTCTAAGAGGAAGGCTAAGAAGCGATGAAACTCAACTTAAATAGACTGGGCAGATATTATGTGGTGTAGTAAGCCTTGCCAAGCTTTTCAGACCTATTAGCAAAGGAGGTCGAAGCGAAGAAAAGCTTATTGGAAAAATGCTTTACCCATCAAGAGTCATCCATCAAGTCATTGTTAGACGAAAAGCTAAGGTATTACTGGGTAGATTTCGCTGCCCAACCATCCCATGACTTAAGCGTAGTAGCTGTAGATGCGGGAGTCTATAGCAGAGTTTATGCAAATGGCGTAGCAATATCAATAGCTCGAGGTATAGCCATAACAAGCAGTGGGCGTGAGTACAAGGTACTTAACTTAGATGTTTCCTCAACAGTTAAGAAAAGACACTTTCCAAGCTACCTTGAGTTTCTAAGTGAGTTAACTGAATATTCAGCAGCATCGCTTGCCCTACAATCTGAAAAGGATGTGGACATCGTATTAATAGACGGCTCTCTACATGGACGCTTACTTCACACCCCCGTAAGTTTAAACGTTGGAAGCAACCCTGCACTATATATAGACTTAATGAGCAACTTTATGGAATTCTACGAAAAAGCGCGAAAACAAAACGCATTGGTAGTAGGAGTGTCAAAAGATTCGACAGCCTCAATCTTCAAGAAATATCTTCTTGAGGAAATACTGGCTTCCCTCCTTAAAGATCAAGGAGAAGATATCATAGTGAGCGCATTAAACGTGTTAAAGGTCTTAAAGGAGAGGAGAAGCTTATCCATCATAAAAGCTCAAGAGCTAGCCTCGAAACTGCCAAGTCATATTGCTAGTCTCTTTAGGGAACTTTACGAAGAGTACGTTTACGGAGAGACAGATTTCGCTTTCATACACAGAAACGTGTCTCAGGGGAACATTAATGTCGGCTTCTCAATGCCCATGTTGCTCGGATGTACAAGCATCAGAATCAAACGCTTTGTAGATGAAGCTGAGAGAGTAGGTTATGAGAAGGTTATTGAGCAGACGTGGAAAGACTACGTAGTAGGCTTAGATCAAGATGAGATAAGCTTCGTTAAGTCTGCTGCTCAAAAGCTAAGGAAAGTTTTCGAAGTCTTTCCAACAGTAGCGTCATTTTACATAGTCTTAAACAAGCTTGACTTACCACTTAGAGTAGAGTTTTTCATGCCGCATGGGCAAAGCTTCTTTAAATCAGACAACTTATCATTTCTAAGCTTAGAGACACCGTTTATGGACGAGGTATTGAGCTTAATTTCAGCTGGCTATGGAGGGCCAAATCTGTACAATGTCTGGCTTACGGCAGCGCATAAGCTAGCGAAAATGTCTAGAAAAGCATTTGATGTTTATGAAAAGCAAATATTCGAGCAATGTGGCATAGAGGTATCGAAGTTGAGGAGGAGCTGGCTTGTATAGACAACAACCACTAGGTTTCGTAGTGGGGGAGACAAGCCCACATAGATTTCTCTTCACAATAGATGCCGATTTCATACCTCCACTACTTGAATATGTGTATACATATGTTGAAGAGGAAATCGATGGTGTTAAGAAGAAAGTACCCGTTTTAGCTCAAATCCAACAACTTACTCAAAAAAGCCCGCTATTAGATGCTAGCTTGTCAAGTGAAGCTGCGAGAAAAGCAGCTAAAATAGGTTCAACCGTTAAGCAGGTATTGGCTTTGGCTCAAGTACTCGGCTATTTAAAGGATGGAAAAGTTCACTTCCCTAGATATCCTCCAGCACCTGGAGTTGAAGTTTATAGAGCAACTGATGACATGTTAAAGCGTTTCTTCTCAGTTGAAGAAGATGAAGCCCTTTTCATAGGCTACTTAATCAATAGACAATCTGTTGAAGTGAGCTTAAGAGTATCAGGTTTAGGTCGACACTTAGCTATCTTAGCTGCGACAGGTGCAGGTAAATCGCATACTGCTGGTGTAATAATAGAGGAGTTATTGAAGAAGGGCGCGTCCATTTTAGCCATAGACCCTCATGGAGACTACTCTGAAATGCGCTTTACACCAGATGGAAAAATCCATCCATTCGCAAACAGAATAGTCGTGATATCTTCAAACCCGAGAGTTTCAAAAGCAAGACCATACCTAATTAAGACCAGCAATTTAGATGTTGACGAGCTTTGTGCGTTGGCGGGCATACCTGAAAGGGCTACAAACATAAGGGCTGCCATTAGGGAAGCGATAAAAGCGCTTAAAGCTGAAGGCAACGACTACGACTTAAATGATATAATTGAAAAGCTTCAAAAGTGGTCAGAAAATCCGCCAGCTATCATTAGGAGAAACAAGAAGTTTTCTGAAGCGTGCCAAGACGCTTTAAAGTACCTTGAGGGGATAAGAAGGTTAAAGATATTTTCAAAGTCTACCATACCCATAGAGGACTTGCTAAGACCAGGTCAGCTTACCGTATTAAACCTCTCTGGTACAAGATTTGCTGCTCAAGACTTAATAGCAAGAGACATTCTTACAAGAGTGTATGAAGCAAGGGTGAGTTATACCGTAGGCGAAAGTGGAGGTTACCCATATCCAGTCTTTGTAGTACTTGAAGAAGCTCACCGCTTCATACCTCCAAAGGAAGCTAGATCCACGTATTCTTCTGAGATCATAAAAACCATAGCAGCTGAAGGGCGTAAATTCGGCGTTTACCTAATTGTAATCTCTCAGAGACCTTCAAGAATAGATCCTGACGTGCTTTCTCAATGTCAAAGCCAAATAGTGCTAAGGGTCGTAAACCCACGAGACCAGCTTACCATTCAAGAGTCTTCAGAAGCCTTTTCTAAAGAGCTTCTCGAAAACCTACCTGGATTAAATGTCGGAGAAGCGGTAATAGTAGGTCCAATCGTTAAAACTCCAGTTATGGTTAAGGTAAGGCCCAGAATGACAATGCATGGAGGTGCTGACTTGCCAATAGTCGACTTACTTAAATCAGCTAAGAAACAAGTTGAAGAGCTTGAGCATATACAGGAGTCTGAAGAAAGAGGTTTAAGTGAGGCGGTTAAAATAAGAGAAAGGCTGCTGGAGGCACGCTAACTAAGTGGTCAGATTTGTACACGTTAGTGATACACATTTATGCAGAACATATCCATCAGCTGAGCGTGTAGAAGCATTTAACACAGCCTTTAAGCAGGTGATAGACAAAGCCATAGATGAAAAAGTAGACTTCATACTCCATTCAGGAGACCTATTCGACAAGCTTCACCCATGGCCCAACGTAGTGGCCTTCGTTAAAAAACAGCTTAAAAGACTTAGCGAAGCAAACATCGATTTCGTAGTAGTAAGGGGAAATCACGATGGATCCTATGATAGCGAGGGGATTGTTAGAGGTTGTAGCATAGACTTATTGTATTATCCAGGGCTATCAAATCTTATCCTTCTAGACCCACTGTCTAGAGATGGCATGGTCAAGGAAATAGGCGACGTCAGGTTAATAGGCTTAGGGTATTACGGACATGAGACAAGTAAATACTTTAAAAACTACGTCTTAAGGCACTTCTCAAAAGATAAGAAAAACATCTTAATACTTCACATCTTCGTAGACGGCTATACATCGCCACCCCCAGGACAACCCTCGCTCCCACTAACCTACTTAGAGAACTTAAACGTAGATTACATAGCCCTAGGACATGAACATAATAGGTTTAAAGTTAAGCGATTAGAAAGCGGGGCAGTGGTCAACAACCCAGGCTCTATTGAGAAGTTTGATTTCCTAGAAAGCGATGAAAAAGGCTTTTACATTGTAGAGCTTGAAAGTGAGCCAAAGTTAGAGTGGATCCCAATACAAAGCTCCCATGCCATGAAGTTGATTAAAGTTGAAGCGGAAGAGCCTGTAAAACCATCTTGGTTTGTTGAGCAAGCTCTTTCTAAGCTTAAAGAGGTTGTAAGAGAAAATAAGGGCAAGAAGCTTTTCATTAGGATACAAATGAAGGGCATGTTATCGAGCGGCTTACCATCAGATATAAAGCTATCAGCCATATACGATGAATTTGAAAGGTTAAAGCGAGATGGTCTGCTAGCCTACGGAGATATCATCCCACCAGATGTGGAGATACAATTACAAGAACTCAAGCTAACAAGTGAAGGCGTAGACGTACGATCGTTTTTCAAAGATGCTCTAGGTGAAAGCTTAGGAGAAAAGCTTTACAAGTTCTATATGAAGGTCAGAGAAGCCTACGCGGACGACGACAGCTTAACCAGGGATGGCAACTTAAAGAAAGAAGTCAAGGCAAGGCTCGTAAAAGACCTCTTAGAGGGGTTATAACCTTGATAACGAAGCTAACGCTCAAAAACTTTAAGCAGTATCGAGGAGAACACACTATTTCATTTTCACCAGGAATGAACCTTATACAAGGAGAAAACGACGCAGGCAAAAGCACGATTTTTCACGCGATATCCTACGTTCTATTCAACCAAACTCCTACATATGGCACATCGACATCAGTCCTGGTATCCCGTGGAGAAAGAAGCATGAGAGTTTCCCTAGAATTCTTAGACCTGAGAACAGGCACGCTTTATAGGGTTACACGTGGCCGTGAAGCCGAAGAAAGAGGCAGGTCTTTCTTCATACTTGAGAAAAACATAGGCAATGGCTGGGCATTAGTGGCGGCGTCTGATCGTGGTAGCAAAGAGTCCGACTTAAGAAGGATGGTAGCAAACCACCTAGGTTTCGATAAGAGAGTTTTCTTTAACGTGATCTACGCTCCTCAAAAAGAATTTGTTAAACTTGTCAGGGGAGGTGTCGAAGTAAAACGCGACTTAGACACTATACTAGGCATATCAATTGCTCAAACAGTAGCAGACCTATTATCGGAGGCTGGTAGGCAGCTTGAAGCTAAGCTTGTAGAAGAAGAAAGTTTGAGAAAAATCTTAAGCGATAGACTATCAGCTAAGGAAAAGCTTCTAAGTGACTTGAGACGCTTATCAACCGACTTAATAGCCAGAAAGAGAGAACGTGAACAACTAATGGGAGAATTAAATAGAATGGAGAGCTTATCACAAACCTTTAACACGCTCTTAAACAAGGTTTTAACGATAGAAGATCTTCTCATAAAAAGGCAAAATAGCGTTACTTTAAAGGAAAGGAGCTTAAGCCAGCTCAATCAAGTGCTACAGGGATACAAATCCATAGCTGATGTAAATCAAGCGTTTCAAAACGTAAAAAGCGCGTTAAACTCGTTGTTAAACGAGCTCAATCAGCTTGAAGCAGTTATCAACAACTTAAAAGAGGAGCAATCTCGCATAGAAGCCGACTGCGGTTACCTATCAAAGACCATAGAAGATAGAAAGGAAGTGGCTGATAAAGGCTTTTGTCCGAAATGTGGTCAATTGGTAGACCCGATAATATTGAAAAAAGAGCTTGAAAAACTGTTGAAAACTCTTCAGCAGAAAAAAGCTGAACTACAGCAGAGGAAAAATGAGCTCCTACAAGCCGAAAGCAAAAGACAAGAGCTTCAATTAAAAAGAGTGAGTTTGGAAAAAGAGCTTGCAAGACTTGAAGCCATATTAAGACAAGCTCAGCTAATAGATAACGAGCTTAAAAAACTTGAAAATACATTAGCCGAACTAGAAAACGTGTTGGAAATTGAGGCAAAACAAGTTTGCTTATTAATACCTCAAGTCACACTAACATCCCTACTTGATCAACACATAGCTTTAAGCTTAAGAAACATCAGACAGTTATCTATTGACCAGCTTAGAGCATTGAGATATAGCATTGAAGGCAAAGTAAAGGAAAGACAAGCAGCTACAAGAACAAGGCTTTCAAGCTTAGAAAGAGAAATCAGCGAAAAAGCTACCTATGTGAAGAAATGGGCTACAGATTTAAAGAAAATCTTGAAGGAAATCAACGAATATTCAGAGAAGATTAAGAAACTTGAGGAAATAAAAGAACGCATTAAAGCTTACGCGTTAGGAGAAGATGCTTGTACAAACCTCCAAGAGCTCTTAAGAAACACTATGTTACGCATCCTAGCTTCAAAAACCTACTACTGGTATACCGTAATATCGCCCGATAGAAACTACACAGCCGTGAGCTTCGACCCTGAAAGCTATGAGCTCTTAGTCCAACCAGCTGGTTCGAACGAGTTTTATCCAGTCAAAGCTTATACAGGAGGAGGTGTTGAAACGATATTCGCCTTATCTCTTAGGCTAGCGTTAGCAGAGATATCAGGTGTTCACGGCTTATTGATGTTTGATGAGCCAACAGATGCGGCGAGCGAGAGGACCAGAGATCACATAATGGAAGCTTTGTACAAAGCTTCTCACAGATTTAGACAAATACTTTTGATAACGCATCACGGAGCTGGTAGGGAATTGGCCGGTAGCATTTATCAAGTGAGATATGACGCCTCTAGAAGATCGTCAATTGTTGAGATGGTGAGCAGGTCTTCGTGAGGTGTAAAAGCTGTTAAATAGGATCAGGTCATCGTTTAACAACATGATCTATCCGCTTGCCTCAGCAATAGCTAAGACGAAGATATCGCCAAACACGATCAGTTTAATGGGTGTCATATTCGCCCTTTCGTCAGCTACTCTCTATTATTACAGGGAACTATGGATAGCCGCCACAATGCTTTTAGTGTCAGGTTTCTTAGATGCATTAGATGGAGCGGTTGCTCGAATTGAAGGTAAGGCTACGAAGTTTGGTGCTTTCTTAGACTCGCTCTTAGACAGATACGCAGATTCTGCTGTGATTGCCGCTATAATACTAGCTGGTCTATGTGACCTATTGCTTGGAATTATCGCATTAATAGGCACGTTACTAGTTAGCTATTCAAGAGCTAAAGCGGAGCTAGAAGGTATACAAATGTCAGGTATTGGGTTAATGGAAAGAGCTGAACGCATTCTGTTAATTGCAGTAGCGAGCTTTTTTAACATGTTATGGCTTGCGATCGTGTTATTAGCGATATTAACTAATGTTACAGTTATTCACAGAGCTTTACACGTCTGGAGTAAGCTTAGGATGTTGAAAACATTAAGTCAAGCTCATAGTTAACTACAGCTATACAATGGCTGCTTAAGTAGACTTTGGGGCCTATACAAACTTTTTCAATTCCTAGGTTTTCAAGAAACCCTTCTTCTTCGCGAGATAATCCCAACTGATCTCCTAAGATGAAGCCCAAACATTTGACACGCACATCTACTTTTTCAAGGGACACGCCCTTTTCGTGCAAATAGTATAGCTTAACACCTTCAGTTAAAAGCTTCCTAACAAGCTTTTCAAACCCCATATCCATGACTCGAAAGCCTTTAACAACTTTACCTTTGAATACGGTAAAGAGCTTTTCAGCTACATCAACTTCACTAAGCGGTATCTCCTCAATTTTCTCTCCACTAACGTAAATGGTTTTTGGAGGCGATGGAGGGCCTTTTAAGACCGCATAAAACTCGACATCTCTTCTAACACCATCTCTACAGGAAAGCGCAGCTATTAAGGTACGGCAGATAACGTCAAATCTACCTCCAGCACCAGCTAAATCTCTTAAGGGAAAGTCTGCTGCTGTCCTCGCAGTAGAAGATTTTACTACGAAAATCCGCTTTATCGCTTTTTCACCTTAGTGGTTGAGCTTTCTTGCGCTCCTCTTCAGGTCTAACCTTTATAACACCTTGGAAGATGGCACAAGACACGCACAGGTATTTCGTAACAACCCTCTTTGAAATTATTGCTCCGCTTTTCTTAAGCTCCTTAGCTAATTGAGGGTCAACTATTGGGACAGGCTTAGTTATCTTAATAGCCTTATCCCTAGGTATCCACGCTCCACAACCGTCACACTGTATCCTGCTAGATCTGCCCTTATCACCTTTAGCTCGTCCACGGCTCTTCCTCTTCTTCGGCATAAACTCACCTTCTCCAACTTGTTCTCACGAAACTCCTTTATATGTTTTCCAATGTAAGTCGTTTAGAGCGTGCAAATGTTTGACTTAGCGATAATTTCAAACTTAGCTTTAGACACTGTAACTCAGGGTTCAATTACAATAGCCAAGGATAGGCTCGGAGGACCACCATTCTATGCTGGAGGGGCAGCTGCAAGCCTAGGGCTTAAGGTTACTTTAATATCGAAAATTGGATATGACTTCCCTCAAAGCTACTTAAGTCTCCTAAGGAATTTAGGCATAAACCTCGATTATACGTCGAGGTCAATACGTAAGACGACAAGATATCTGCTAAACTATAGAGGAGAAGAAAGGTCGCTTAAACTGCTTTCAAGTGCGGATAAGATAAAGCTAAACGATATCACCATGGTGAATGCAAAATACGTGCTTATAAGCCCAATAGCTAAGGAGCTAACGCTCAAAGAACTCAAGCCTCTCATAGACTACTATAAGTCAAGAAAATCTAAAGTGATGCTCGATATCCAGGGCTTTGTGAGGCGTTTTTCGAAAAATGGATTAGTTTCGTACAAGACATCTAATCTCCTCATAAGAGCTTTTAAGGATGTTGACTTAGTCAAGATGTCTAATATTGAACAACAAGCTCTCTTACCCAACTGCTCACCATTAGAAGCTATTATGAAATTGAGGAGGCTTACAAGAGCTATAGTAGTGGTAACGTTAGGCCCCAAAGGATGTTTAATAGGGCTTAACGAAGGAGTTTTCCATGTGCCCTCCAAGGAGATCCTAACATCCGATACGACCGGAGCTGGCGACGTCTTTGCTGGTGTTTTCACATACTATATGTCGAAAATTGCTGAAAACCCTCTACGTGCAGCCTGCTTTAGCTCTGCCTACACGTCATTTTTCCTTGAGCTTAAAGACTTCAAGCTGACCGTAAAGAACATAGTTAGTGTAAACAAGCTAGCTGAGGAGATCATGAGAGAAGTGAAGAAGCTTTAATAGGTTTTCGCAACCCTAATCAAGGTCTCAGCTCTATTACCACATACAACACATTTACCGTCAACGTCGACATCCTCGATTGGATGGCCTAGAACGCTAGCATTTAACTCTCCTTCGATAGTTCTTCCACAACTTTCAGATAGACACCAAGGCATTTCTACTATACCGTTACGCTTCTCAATGATCGCTTTACCTTCTTTAAGGCTTTCAACCCTATACACTTTATCCTTTAAAAACTTCCAAGCCCTATCTCTAAGCTCTAGATCTACTTCTTCTAGGGCCCTTTCAACAGCATTAACAAGCTCCTTAAATGGACAAACCCTCTTCTCTAAATCAACTCTCTTAACGATAGTGGCACTCTCCTTTTCAAGATCTCTAGGGCCAATCTCTACTCTTACGGGGACCCCTTTAAGCTCCCATTCAAAATACTTACTCCCAGGGGTAACGTCTGGCCTATCGTCGATAACCGCTTTAATGCCATGGCTATTTAAAAGCTCGCAAGCTTCACGTGCCTTATTAAATATTGCCTTGCTATCAGCATCCTTATAGGGTATGGGGACTACAACTGCATGAATTGGAGCAACTTTGGGTGGCAATACCATTCCATGATCGTCTCCGTGAACGGATATCAATGCTGCAACCACTCTCTCAGATATGCCATAGCATGTCTGCCATACGTAGTCGTAGCTTCCATCGCTTTTCATAAACTTTATGTCAAAGGCTTTTGAAAATGTTTGACCTAAGTTATGTACAGTACCTATCTGGAGAGTTCTACCATCTGGCATAATCGTGTCAAAAGCTATTGTGTAAACTGCTCCTGGAAATTTATCCCAATCAGGTCTCCTAGATATTAAATAAGGTATTCCTAAAGTGTCGAAAATCTTTGAATACTCCCTAACTGCTTCATGAACCTGCTCTTCCGCTTCTTCAGGTGTTGCGTGTGCTGTATGTGCCTCCTTAAATGTAGTTACCTCCCTAACCCTGATCATAGGCTTCGTAGCTTTTGTCTCATGTCTAAAGACGCTTACCACTTGGTAGATTTTTATGGGCAAATCGTTATATGATGAAATCCACAGCTTAAACATCGGATAAATAGCTGTCTCACTCGTAGGTCTCAAAGCTAGCTTGACGTTAAGCTCTTCGCCCCCACCTCTAGTAACCCAGAAAACCTCTTTTTCAAAGCTTTTCACGTGCTCAGCCTCACGCCTCAACATGTCCTCTGGGATCAGTAAGGGAAACAAAACTTCTTGATGGCCACTGCTCTCCAAGACGTTTCTCACTATAGTTAACACGTTTCTCCTAATGCTAAAGCCATATGGCATCCAAACAGCCATGCCCTTGACAGGGTACCTATAATCATATACCTTAGCCTCAAAGATAACTCTATGAAACCACTCACTAAACTGTTCACTCCACTCCTTACGTTCAGGCCTCATCAGCTAAACCTCACAACATTCTTTGAGACACTTCTTAAACTTCAAGCTATAAAGTCTTCTAACTTAAACTGTCCTGCTAAACTAACTTCCCTCTCACCAACTATGAGCTGACCATATACTCCATCATACCCAGGCTTTATGTTAAGCTTATTCTCCCTCATATCCTCAAGAAGCTTATAAGCCAAAGGAGGGAGTTTCTCTTTAAGCGCATTTAACGGCGCCTCTAATAGGATATGTAGTTCGTTTCCAAAGCTTTTAACAAGCTTCATGTAAACATCCCAGACTTCTCGCGACTCTGGAGGTTTATTTAGGGCAGCTGACAAAATCTCGCTTAAAGGCAAGACGTGCTTAAAGGGTATGGCTTTCTCAGGTTGAAAGCCCTCTGGGCGATCGGCAAGTTCTTCAACCCTTTCTGCGACGCCCTTTGTCATCTTCTTACCGCATACAGGGCAAATGCCTTTAAGTGAGATTGACTCGCTTGGAGGCATTGAGACGCCACAAGCCCTATGTCCACTCCAGTGATACTTGCCATACGCTGGGTCAACTTCAATGGTCATTAAGAAGGAGCTCCTATCCCTATCCCTTATTGCTGAGTAAAGCTCTAAGTAGTTTAAATGTCGTAGTTCGAAGACATTTGCCTCCCTTCCAAGCCTCCAAGGCCAAGGGCTATGGCTATCGCTGTTTGACAACAAAGTAAGCCTATCAAGAGCGCTAACTCTCCAGTTCATGGGTGGATCAGAGGATAAACCTGTTTCTAGCGCAAAAACTTCCTTAGACTTATCACCATAACACTGCTCTATCTTATCAACTCCGCCTCTAGAGCCGAATATCGAATACCAGGGAGTCCATGCGTGCGCTGGAAAAACGATGTTTAAGTCATCTACGCTTAAAACCTCTTCAACTAGCGTTGCACCGTCCATTTTCAAGGTAGGTCTTCCGTCAACATTTAAGTCGCCATACTTAGCAAGACTTTCATTAACTTGCTCAGCTACTTCAAGCGATGGCACAAAAATTACGTGATGTACTCTCCTCACCTTGCCATTAACTTCAAATACGGTATTGACTTCCGTCTGAACTAGGAAACGCACCTGTCCATCAGATCCTCTTCTAATGTAAATGCCAAAATCTTCTTCGATCAACTGCTCTTTAAGCTCATTAAGCCATTTGCTATAAGTAAAATCCCCAGTTCCAAGTAAGTTTAAGCCTTTAAGCTTAGCATAATACTCTAAAACCTCTAAATTCATGTCGGTACTCGTAGCTCTACTATACTTGCTATGAATATGCAAATCCGCGATAACCTTCAAAACCTAAACCTCTTAACTTACAACTCGCACCTACATGTTTAAAGCTTATTAACAAGCTCTTTAAAAATTCGCTAAACCGTAAACCTAGCAAAGCTACTACAGTTAATAAGTAACAACCCGCTTAGAGAGAAGCTTTAAAAGTGTGGGGTTAAGCTTGAAAGCCGTTATCATAGGTGGAAAGGAGACAGTGACAGGGTTTAAACTCGCCGGTATAGAAGGCATAATAGTTTCAACACCTCACGCTATGCTAGAGAAGCTCAAGGAACTTATTAAAAAGGAAGACATAGCGCTGATATTAGTTGATGACCAGTTCTTAGAGCCCTGGGCAAAGGAAGAGGTAGATAAAGTTAAAGCTTCTTCATTAAGTAAGTTGATAATTGAAATACCTAGTAGGTCGGGTCCGCGCGTCGTAGTGGACTTAAGAGAACTAGTTAAGAAGGTTATGGGGGTTAAGATAGGGTGAGCAGTCAAGAACTCATATCGCTTGAAGGACTAAGTGCTATAGTCGAGGAAATAGTAAATGACGTGAAGTCCTCTATTAGCAAGGTACTAAATGAAGCTGAGCAGCGTGGTTTACAAACACTAAACGACGCAAAAGAAAGAGCGAAGAACATCTTTGAAGAACACCTAAATACAGCTAAGCTGAAAGCTGAAACCGAAAAGAGAAAGATAATTTCAAGCGCTGAAGTTGAAGCTAGGATTGGCATACTACAAGCTAGAGATGAAATCATCAAGAGGGTCTTTAACGAGGCTTTAATTAAGTTAAAAGAGTATGTTAAGACGGACGAGTATTATGACAAGTGCTTACCACGGCTAATAAGCGAAGGAGCTAAATACATTAAATGTGAAAAGGTGATTCTTCACCTGAATAAGAACGATATGAAGAAGTTTAACGAGCAGCTTTTGAGGAAGCTTTCAAGCGATATAGGGATTGATATCACGCTTTCAAGTAAGCCTATAGCATGTGTGGGCGGGGTGATTGTTGAAAGCCCCGATGGCAAGCTATCTTACGATAATACCTTTGAGAAAATCTTAAGAGAGCTTGAACCTAAGCTTAGAGTTAAACTTGCTGACATGCTGTTTAAGGAGGTGTAGCTATGTCTTCCGTAGGCACGATAATCCGAGTCGCTGGCCCTGTTGTGCAAGCAGAAGGCATGAGAGACGTTAAGATGTACGAGTTAGTTTCCGTAGGCAAAGAAGGATTAATAGGCGAAGTTATTAGGATTCAAGGAGATGTTGCAACAATACAGGTGTATGAGGACACTAGTGGAGTAAGACCTGGAGAAAAAGTCTATGGCTCCGGCATGCCTCTCTATGTTGAGCTTGGACCAGGGTTAATAGGTACAATATATGACGGCATCCAAAGACCATTAAGTGACTTAATGGCGTTAATGGGTCACTTCGTTAAAAGAGGCGTAAAAGCTCCTCCATTGCCAAGAGATAAGAAATGGCACTTCAAACCACGTGTCAAGAAAGGAGATAAGGCTTTTGGTGGCCAAGTCATTGGAGTTGTACAAGAAACGCCACTAATTGAACATAGGATATTAGTGCCTCCAAATGTCCATGGAGAATATGTGGAAGTTATTAGCGAAGGAGACTATACAGTTGAGGAGGTCGTAGCTGTTGTGGAAACCGAGACTGGTAAAGAAGAGCTTAAGATGTATCATAGATGGCCTGTTAGACAGCCACGTCCATATCAAAGAAGGCTTGAGCTAGATAGACCCATGTTAACTGGTCAAAGAGTCATTGGCACCTTCTTCCCAGTAGCTAAGGGAGGCGCTGTAGCAATACCAGGAGGTTTCGGCACAGGTAAGACGATAACTCTACACCAGCTCGCCGCATGGTCAGATGCAGATGTCATCATTTACATTGGTTGTGGTGAAAGAGGCAATGAGATGACCGAGGTATTGATCAGCTTCCCTGAGCTAAAAGACCCAAGAACAGGCAGGCCACTAATGGAAAGAACAGTGCTAGTAGCTAACACAAGCAATATGCCTGTTTCAGCAAGAGAAGCCAGCATTTACACTGGAGTAACTATAGCTGAGTACTTCAGGGACATGGGGTATGACGCAGCCGTAATGGCTGATTCAACGAGTAGGTGGGCTGAGGCATTGAGAGAGATTTCAGGTAGGCTTGAAGAAATGCCAGCTGAAGAAGGCTTTCCATCATACCTGCCGTCAAGGCTAGGGGAATTCTATGAAAGAGCTGGCAGAGTCGTAACGCTCAATGGAGCGACAGGTTCAGTTACGTTAATAGGTGCAGTATCACCACCTGGTGGAGATTTCTCAGAACCAGTTACTGTTCACACTAAAAGGTTCATAAGAGCTTTCTGGGCATTAGACAGCGCATTAGCTAGCATGAGGCACTACCCAGCTATAAACTGGCTGTTGAGTTATTCAGATTATCTAGATGCTATTGAGCCGTGGTGGAACGAGAGAACTGGAGGGGCCTGGAGGCATTATAGGCTTCAAGCCATGAAAATCCTCCAAAGAGAGGATGAGCTTAAAGAAATTGTTAGGTTACTAGGTCCTGAAGCAATACCTGATTCTGAAAAGCTGATTTTAGAAATAGCGCGCTTAATAAGAGAAGGCTTCTTACAGCAAAATGCTTACGACCCAATAGACACATATTCAACACCTGAAAAACAGTTTAAGCTACTTAAAGCGATAATAGACTTCTATGAACACGCTAAGAGAGCTATTAGTCGAGGAGTACCCTTCCACAAGATTCAATCTCTCCCCGTATTGGTTGAGTTATCTAAGATGAGAATGTCTGTTCCAAATGATAGGCTTGAGCTCATCGATGAAATATATCAACAAGCTATAGACGCGTTATCAAAGCTTGAGAGAGGTGAAGCCTAATGGCTGAAGCAGCTGGAATAGAGTATGTTGGTGTAAAAGCAATTTCAGGACCACTTGTATTTGTAGAAGGAGTAACAGACGTAGGATACAATGAGCTGGCTGAAGTCATAACACCTGATGGAGAGCGTAGGCGAGGAAGAGTTTTAGAAGTTAGCAGAGGGCTAGCGGTTATAGAAGTTTTTGAGGGTACGTCAGGTCTATCGCCAAGCGCTACTAGAGTACGCTTCCTAGGCAAGCCGCTTAAAATACCAGTTTCAACAGAAATGCTCGGCAGGGTTTTCAATGGTCTTGGAGAGCCAATAGATGGAGGTCCTCCACCTTTCACAGAGGACTATAGAGATGTAACAGGTCTTCCCATAAACCCCTTTGCCAGAGACTACCCAACACAGTTCATTCAAACTGGAGTTTCTGCGATCGACGGAATGAACACTCTCGTTAGAGGTCAAAAGCTACCGTTATTCTCAGGTTCAGGTCTACCGCACAACCTCTTAGCTACTCAAATAGCTAGGCAAGCCACTATTAGGGGCGAGGAAACAGAGTTCGCTGTAATATTCGCTGCTATGGGCATAAAGAGGGATGAAGCAGCCTTCTTCAGGAAAAGCTTCGAGGAGTCAGGCGCTTTAAAGAGAACTGCCATGTTCTTAAACCTAGCTGATGACCCTCCAGTAGAGAGGCTTGTAACACCTAGAGCTGCGTTAACGTTAGCTGAGCACTTAGCATTTGAATGCGACATGCACGTACTAGTAATATTAACTGACATGACAAACTATGCTGAGGCATTAAGAGAAATCAGTGCGGCGCGCGAAGAAGTGCCTAGCAGAAAAGGCTATCCAGGCTATCTATACACAGACTTCGCAACAATATACGAGAGGGCAGGCAGAATTAAGGGTAAAAAAGGTAGCATCACTCAGATGCCCGTATTAACAATGCCTAACGACGACATAACGCATCCAGTCCCAGACTTAACAGGATACATTACTGAAGGGCAAATAGTGCTAGATAGGGATTTGCACAGAAGAGGTATTTACCCACCAATAAACGTACTACCAAGCTTATCAAGGCTTATGAAGGACGGCGTGGGCAAAGGCAAGACTAGAGAAGACCACATGAGCGTTTCAAACCAGCTATATGCTGCCTATGCTAGAGCCCAAGAAGTCAGAGCTTTGACAGCAATCGTAGGCGAAGAAGGGTTATCTGAGAGAGATAAAAGGTATTTGGTCTTTGCAGACTTCTTTGAAACCAAGTTCCTAAGCCAAGCCCCCGATGAAAACAGATCTCTTGAGCAAACATTAGATCTCGCCTGGGAAGCTCTATCAATACTTCCAGAGTCAGAGCTCATCAGAATCCCCAACGAATACATAAGAAAGTACTATAAGAGGAAGCAGTAACCCGATGTCAATGAGGGTATTACCGACAAAAATCACCCTAATCAGGTTAAGGAGAAGCTTAACTTTTCTAAGACGCGCATACGACCTACTTGAAGAAAAAAGAGACATCTTGTTACTCCAACTTGAGAAACTACTTGAAGATGCTAAAAGAGCAAGAGACGCCTTAAATAAAGCCTTACTAGAAGCTTACAGAGCACTCGATGAGGCATACCTCGCTATAGGCTCCAAAACAATAGAAAGTGCAGCGATAATGCCCACCGCGACTGCGGAATTCTCGTTAAAGCATAGGAGCTTGATGGGCGTTCCCATAGCCTCCGTAATATTCACAATAACGGAGGCGAAGCCCTCATACGGCTTCATAAACACGAGCATAGCACTAGACGTAGCTGTCAAAAAGTTTCACGCAGCTTTAAATTATGCAGCAAGATTAGCTGAAGTTGAAAATGCTGTTTTCAGAGTAGTTGATGAGATTAGGAAAACCCAACGTAGGGTAAACGCTTTACGATACGTGCTCATCCCATGGCATGAAAACGCTATAAAGTACATAACCTCTGTTTTAGAGGAAAGAGAACGAGAAGAGTTTGTCCGAGCTAAAAAGGTTAAGAGAATGATTGAGCGTAGAAAAGCTGCAAGCTAAGGGGGTATGGCTGTGAGCGAGGAAGTTGACAAACTTTATGAAGAAAGGGTGTTGGAGTTCAAAAATAGTGTTAAAAGAGAGTTAGATAGACTAGTTAAAAAGTTAGAAGACTTAAAGTCAGAGGTCTTAAAGTGATAAAAACAAATATATATGTGCTCTTAAAACAGCTTTCCCAAATCGGCAGGTGACTACAATGCGTACTGTTACTATTGCTTTATTCGCTCTATTATTCTTAATCCCCGCACTAGCCAGCTCTCCAGCTTTCGCGGCTGAAGCTCATGAAGGAGCCGCTACCCCAAGCGCTGGTCTAACTGACAAAGGATTAATCGCGTTGGCAGCTAGCATTGCTGTAGCTATACCTGCAATAGCTGCTGGCATAGGTATCTCAGCTAGCGGTTCTGCTGCTATAAGTGCTTTAGCAGAGAAGCCTGAGACATTCTTTAAAGCTTTCCTAGTAGTTACACTAGCAGAGGCTTTAGCTATCTACGGGCTTATTACTGCCATCCTGCTCTGGCTAAGACTCTGAGCGTCTTACCCCGCCCCACCCTTTTCTTAGCGTTGAGAGGTGTGGGCGATGTTTAGAGCAGAAACGATGAGCAAAGTAACGCTCTTCTTCTTGAAAAAAGATCTTGATAAAACTCTAGACTTTCTAAGCAAGAAGGGTGTTTTACACATAGTCAGGGTGGGCGGGGAAGATAAAGAAGGACAAGCGTTAGCTAGGAAAGCTCAAGAGCTTTATGATAGAATATCCTACGTAGTCTCAACCTTAGGCTTAGAAAAAACATCTTCAGGAAGTTCGGAAGCTTTCGTGATTAAGGCGAAAAGCTGGTCTGAGCTTATCAAAGAGGTGGAAGCGCAGTTTCTTGACATAGAAAAGGCGGTGAGAAGCTCAGCTGAGTTTATTAAGCAAGCCGAAGCTGAGCTCAAGGAGTT
>Ga0180301_10001645_pt1 | contig 17570 bp, 17 predicted proteins | sample GuaBasSediGuay16_FD_121797 | JGI IMG/M metagenome (GOLD analysis project Ga0180301, IMG submission 121797) | Subseafloor sediment microbial communities from Guaymas Basin, Gulf of California, Mexico - Guay16, Core 4569-2, 12-15 cm | ecosystem: Environmental > Aquatic > Marine > Hydrothermal... | reverse complement strand
ATTAATACGGGGTTGAAAAAACAAACAGAGTATGTGCGGAATTTGCGGGTTTAATTGGGAAGACAGGGGATTGGTTAAAAGGTGTGTTCAGGTTTTGTCTCACAGGGGACCTGATGACAAAGGTGTGTATACAGATTCTCATGTTTCTCTAGGACATGCCAGATTATCTATTATAGATCTTTCCAAAAAAGGAAAGCAACCACTTTCGAACGAGGACGGAAGTATATGGATAACCTACAATGGAGAGATTTATAATTACAGGGAGTTGAGAAGGGTTCTTGAAAAAAAAGGGCATAAATTCTTTTCAAACACAGACACCGAGGTTATTGTTCATGCCTATGAGGAGTGGGGATCTGATGCGGTTCGGAAACTAAGGGGTATGTTTGCTTTTTGTGTTTATGACTCTGTTCGCAAAATATTGCTTCTTGCCAGAGATCCTGTCGGGAAAAAGCCTCTTTATTACTATTTTGATGGGAAAAGGTTTGTGTTTGCAAGCGAGATCAAGGCGGTATTAGAATTTGATGAATGTGAAAGGAGAATCGATAGTGATGGTTTGTTAAGCTATCTGGCGTTCCAGTATAGTTTGGGAAACCGCACCCTTTTTAAGGGTATTAAAAAACTCCTTGGCGGGAATTTTATGGTGTTTGATCTTAAAAGCAAAAAACTAAAAATCTCCAGGTACTGGGACGTCAAGGAAGAGATATTAAATCGTTCAGAGGGTTTTTTCATCCGCAGGTTAAAAGATTTGTTGGAAGAATCTGCAAAACTCAGGCTGATCAGTGATGTTCCTGTTGGCGCGTTTTTGAGCGGGGGTATAGATTCCAGCACAGCAACGGCCTTTGCGAAAAAATACATCGGATATGATTTCCATACGTTTAGTATGGGTTTTGAAACGTTTTCGGAATTGGAATATGCGAAAAAGGTTGCTGATTATTTGGAAACAAAACATCATGAAATAATAATAAAGGAAAATGATGTGATCCGGGAGTTTTCTAAAATTGCCTGGCACTTTGATGAACCTGTAGGGGACCCGGCGATAATCGCTAATTACTTCCTTTCGAAGGAAGCAAGAAAATATGTGAAGGTTGTTTTGGCTGGAGAGGCCGGGGATGAGTTGTTTGGAGGGTATGAAAATTACAAAATCAACCTTAAATATTACGGAAAAATTAAACTTCCTGTTTTTACAAGAAGATTGATTGAAGGTTCAATTGATATTTTGCCTTTAGGTATAAAGGGAAATCCCTGGAGAAACAGGGGGTTTAGAATGCTCAAGTTTCTCGGTATTACAGATTTTAAAAAGGCTCACCTCTACACAACAAGAGGATTGCCAGATTTTGAAATTAAATGGTTATTGAAAAACAAGGGTATAAATTTTGATGTGTACAGATATGCGATATATCCTAAAGATATTCAGAATCATTTGAACATTCTTTTGGCTCTTGATCTGAAAAATTTATTACCAGAGAAATTTTTAATGAAAGCTGATAAAGCAACCATGGCGAATGGTTTGGAGGAAAGACTGATATTTTTGGATAAAAAGATTGTTGAATTTTCCTATAAAATTCCTCCAGAGATGAAAATAAGGGGCAACACAGGAAAATGGATTTTGAGAAGGGTTGGGGAAACAGAGCTAAAAGGAATAAGGGAAATTTTATGGAGAAAAAAACAGGGGTTCGGTGTTCCTATTGATTGGTGGATGAAAAACGAAATGAGAGGGTATATACTGGGGAAATTGGACGGGGGGATTCTGAAAGAACTTTTTGATAAAAGAGCTTTGGAAAAAATAATTAAAAACGTTGAGGAAAGGAAAATAAACATCTATCACCATGCCGTTGTTGTGTGGACATTGTTCACACTTAATGAATGGTATGAAACATTTTTTAATAATTCTTAAAAATAATTCTTATGAACGCTGCTGTTGTTTTTACAATCCACGGGAATATAGATGAGATAAACAGAAAGGTTGGTGGTGATTTAAAAAGGGTTTCAGAGTTTCTTGTTATAAAAAAGTATTGCGAAAGGTTTGGAAAGGTGTTTGTTTTTACAGATGATAAAAAAAACTGTTCTAATCTTTTGCCCGAAAATTGTTTTCATGTTCGGTTGTTTAATCCGTTTGTATATGTGATTTTTGGCTGGTTGGTTTTGCTTTATTTTACAATCAGGTATAAAATAAAACTAATACATCTCGTTGGTTCCCCGGCGATTCCTTTGGTGTTTATGATAAATAAACTTACACCGGCAAAAACTCTTCTCGAGTATAATTATCTTTGGCACTCGGCTTATTTTCACGACCCGGGCATGGGGCTGAAATCTAAAATTACAAGAAACGAACTGATGGGTAAAACTATCAAAACAGTTGAAAGGTTTTTTGTTAATAGGTTTATTGATTGCTTTGTTCTCGGAACCAAGGAAGCAAATTCTATGATTGAAAACAGAAATAAAATTTTGCCTGTGAAAAAGGGAATAATTTTGGAAAATTTCGACCCGGGCAAAACCAGAGCACATCCTGTATACAAAAAAATAAAGGGAAAAACTGTTCTTTTTGCGGGAAGGCTTGTAAAAATGAAAGACCCGATAACCTTAATAAAAGCATACAAAATTGCGAAAGAAAAAATCAAAAATCTTAATCTGATAATATGCGGAGTTGGTGAATTAGAGGATGAGTGTAAAAAAATTGCAGATAAAAACGTGGTTTTCATGGGCAACGTGAGCAATATAGCTGGAATGCTGAAAGGATGCGATATATATGTTCAGCCGTCTGCTTATGACCCTTCTCCCAGAGCATTGCTTGAGGCTATGGCTATGGGAAAGCCATGCATAGCGACAAAGGTTGGTGGTGTAGAAGAGTATCTGGAAGGTTGCGGCATACTTGTTCCGCCGAAAAACCCGGAAGTTTTAGCAGAAAAAATAATATTCCTTTTTAAAAATCCAAAACTAATGAAAGAATTTGGTAAAAAAGCAAGGAAAAGAATAGTGGAAAGCCATGATTTGGAAAGGAATATAGAGAAGGTGTTAAAGCTGTTAAATTTGAGAATATGAAAAAAATATGTTTTGTTATGACAGAAGCCTATCCAATAATTTCTGGCAAAGGGCAACATATAGGCGGGGCAGAATTTCAAAGCTGGTTAATTGGGAAGGAATTGGTAAAAAATGGGTTTAAAGTTTTTTTTATTGTAAGAGCCCCTGAAAATGGAATAGAAATTTTTGATAATGTTATAATTTTTAAAATTAAATACAAAAACCCGGTTATTGGTTATATTAAAATGTTAAAAGCAATGATTAAAATAAACGCGGATATTTATTATCAGAGAACCGGTGGGTTTGCGACTGTTTTTGTGTGTTTTTTCTGTAAAATTTTTAAGAAAGGGTTTGTTTTTCATGTAAGTAGAGATGAACAATTGGATAAGGGGTATCCTTATGATAAACATATTTTTATAAAAAAGTTTTATGAAACTGCTGTGAATCTTGCAGATACAATAATAGTTCAAAACAAAACTCAAATGAAGAAAATTTCGTATAAAAGGCCTTTTTTGATTCCAAATGTTATAGAAGTTTATAATATTGTTCCAAAAAAAGAAAATTTCGTATTATGGGTAGCATCTATAACCGGTGTGAAGAGGCCTGAACTTTTTATCAAACTTGCAAAAAAATTACCTGAGTATAAATTTGTAATGATAGGTAACGCTTCAGATGAAAAATTATACGAAAATATAAGAAAAAAATCTAAAGAAATCAAAAATTTGAAATTTTTAGGATTCAAACCGTTCAAAGAAGCGGACGGGTATTTTAAAAAAGCAAAGATATTTGTTAATACTTCAAGTTTAGAAGGGTTCCCAAACACCTTTCTACAGGCTTGGAGATATGGTACGCCTGTGGTTAGCCTGGATATAGATCCTGATGAAATAATTTGTAAGTATAAACTGGGCTTTCATTCCAAGGTCTTTGATAACATGGTCAAACACATTAAACTTTTAATGGAAAATGAAAAACTGAGAAAGGAACTTGGAAAAAACGGAAGGAAATATGTAGAAAAAAATCATAACATAAAGAAAATTATTAATGAATATATTAAAATCTTTGAGAAAAATTAATATTTTGTAATTCCTGAAAGCGAATTCATCAAAAAATACTTTAGACCCGAAAAAATCCCAGAACCTCAAATGGGAATTTTGCCCTGGGATTGTGGGAAAAGGAATGTTTTAGAATCTAAAATTTTACTTTAAATTTAAATTATTCAATAAAGAAATAAATTAGGTGAATTGATGAAAAAGGAACTGATGAAAATATTAGCATGTCCTAAATGCAAATCAAACCTTAAAGTTGATAATATATCAGAAAAAAATGGTGAAATAAAAACAGGTACATTAAAATGTGTGAAATGTAACAGTTATTATCCGATAAAAAATTATATACCTCGTTTTGTTAAAAGAGATGAATATGTAAGTAGTTTTTCTTATGAGTGGTGGAGACATAAAAAAACACAATTCGATTCTTATACAGGAACCAAAGAAACAGAAGAAACCTTTAAAGAAAAAACAGGTTTTGATTTAAATAAATTAAAGGGCTCTCTTGTATTAGATGCTGGGTGTGGAACAGGAAGATTTATGGAGATAGTATTAAATCACAGAGCCAAAGTTGTTGGCGTAGATTTATCATTTTCTGTTGATGTTGCTCAAAAAAATGTGGGTCTGAATAAAAATGCTAATATAGTTCAAGCAGATATCTTTAATCTTCCATTTAAAGAATGTGTATTTGATTATATATTTAGTATTGGTGTTCTTCATCATACACCAGATACAAAAAAGGCATTTTTTAGTTTAATTCCATTCTTAAAAAATGGGGGTGAAATAGCTATATGGGTTTATAGTAACGAGGGATTATATATGAAAATTTTTAATAAAAGTTCAGATTTTTGGAGATTCTTTACCACTCGGATATCACAAGAAAAATTATATAAATTCTGTAAAGTCTATGCAAATCTCGTCTATCCATTAAAAAAAATAAGAGGTTTAAGAGCAATTTTACAGATATTACTTCCTCCAACAAGTTATCATCCAAACAAAATTTGGAGAATATTGGATACTTTTGATTGGCTCTCACCCAAATATCAATGGAAACATAGCTATAAAGAAGTGTATAGTTGGTTTGATGAAGCTGGTCTTAAAGATATAAAAATTTTAAGTTTTCCTGTTGCTCTTAAAGGGAAAAAAACATGAAAATCCTTGATTTAGGCGGAGTTAGAAAAGCGAAAGAAAGCGAAGATATTATTACTGTGAATATTGGCGGTTTGGGAGATATAGAATACGATTTGAATAACTTTCCGTATCCATTCAAAGATAATGTGTTTGATGAAGTTAGAATCTACCATGTTCTTGAGCATTTGGAAAAACCGATAAAAGTTATGGAAGAGGTTTGGAGAATATTAAAACCGAACGGAATAGTTAAAATAAAAATTCCATACTGGAAACTGCTTACTACTTTTGAGAATCCGTTTCATTTACATGAGTTCAAAGAAGGGTGGTTTAAGAATTTGTCAACTTTTTCTAGTATATATTGTAAAAACGGTGAGGTGCTTATGCGATCATTTTTACCAAAAGTTAATTTTAAATTAGTAAAAACGAGAAAACAGAGAGGAAGATATAAATTTTGGAAAATTTATGAACTTGAGATTTGGATGAAAAAAATAAATCTAAATGAAAACCCATATTTTTAAATTTAGATTATCTTTCTTAAAAGTTTCTTTATTCTTTCTAAATTTATACCGGTTCTTTTTTCTATTGATAAAATAATCTCTATGTCTTCTTTTAAAAACGACTTAAAAAACAGCAAAATAAAAACATATATTATCAATAAAAGCAAAGATAATACTATTGCAAAGAAAAAGTTCAAATAAAAAATATCCTTAATAAAAAATATACTAAAACCTGCAAAACAACCAGCCAAGATACTTTTAACGTATGCAAATTCTAATGGAAACATATGTAGATTTTTATTTATCCAAATTAGAGAAAGGATAAAAATTATTAAATAAGACGTAAAAGACGCGGTTGCCGCTCCTTCAATGTTCCATACAGGAATTAAAAATAAATTAAGTAAAAAGTTTGTAAACGCGGCAACTATACTTAAATGTAAAACTTTTGTGGTTTTTTTCATCAAGCTCATTACATTTACAACATGAATTAATGTAAAATTTAGAAAAAAACCCATTGAGAGTATAATCAATGCTGTACTTCCTTTGATATATATCTCACCAAAAGTTACTATTAAAATTTGTTGAGAAAAAAACAGAATGGTAACCAATAAAGGAAAACTTAAATAAAAAGACCATCTTGTAATTGTTTTATAAATTTTTTTAATTGCAAGTGTTTTCTTTTTCGCGTACATCTCTGAAAGCACTGGCAATAAAAGAGATGATAATAAGGCTGAAGGCACCATTAATAATTGAGCTATTGGTAATGCTGCGTTATATATTCCAACTTCTTTTGGGGTTGTGAAAAAACCGAGCATTACAGTATCGGTATAAGATACTATTGTACCTAAAAAACCTGCAAACAGTAAAGGCATGGAAAAGTGGAGAAGTTCTTTTTTCATAGGATGAGATTTTATGGTTTTTTTTATTAGAGGAAAGGTTTTGTTTAGGAGGTATAGGCTTAGGAAAGAGGTAAGAATAATTGCCAATGTCCAAGCTAAACCAATGCCGAAGACACCGAGACCTATTAAACCAAAGAAAACAGTAAATACAAGTTTCAAGAGGTTTTGAGAGATATACTCGGTATAAACTCTGTGTTCGATTTTTTTGAAACCCACGGATGCGGAAGTAGAGAGCATGAACAGGGAAAAGAACGGGAGGGAAAGGCTCATAATTCTTATCAGCGTGGTGATTTTTCCTGTTGTGTCATGGAAGAGGTAAAAAGCTATTGTATCCGAGATTAAAAATAAAAGAAAAGCGAGAATTACTGAAACAATCAATGAAAGTTTAAAGGAATCCAAAATTGTTCCTTTTACTTTAGCTTCTGATCCTTTACTTTTATAATATGATACATATCGGGTAATGCCTTGAGGTAAACCCAGTAAAACAATAATCATGAAAAAGCTTAATAGAGCAAGTGCCATTGAAAAGATACCGTACTCCTCAACTCCAAAGTATCTGGCTATAAAGATTCGGTAGACGAAGCTTAAAAATTTTGATATTATGGTTCCTATTAAAACAAGGCCAGCGCCTTTTACAATGGTTTTTAGATAAGGGAGTTCTTCCATATTAAAGGTTTAAATTTCATAAATAATAAATACGGTTTGATATGATTGCATAACTTAATCATTATATAATTTTTTCTCATAGTTCATTTTCTCATCTAAAAATATTAAATGTTAACTTCTTATGTCCGTAAAAGCTCCAGAACATTACAATAAATATAGTAACGAACTTTGCGAACATGTACCACAATTTAGCAAATTCTACTAAAAAGTATAGAATCATCTGATTAAGCCCTAAACCGATCAATGCCACTGTAGCAAATAATCCAAATTGTGGGATTATTTGTTTACTTTTATTCCTGAAATTTAAGTATTTATTCAATGAATAATTAGTAACCATTCCAGTGAAATAGGAAAGAAGTGCAGAATAGAAATACCAGATATGAAGGAACTCTGTTAGTGAATAGAGCAAACAAACGTCAATCAAAGCGGCAAAACCTGCAAAAATTACATAACCTGTGAATAATTTTACATCCTGTTTTTGAAGGACTTTGCTTATAGAGTTCATGTTCTTACCTCACATAACCCCTCTCAAAATATTTCTGTTCTGCTCCTACATCTTCAATATTATATTGTTTCTCTTCTATTATACTCCTCGCAGCCAATATTCCCATTTCAAGGGCATGGTCCTGATTATTATATCTAAAACTGCCTGCTCTACCGATCAATTGTAGATTGTTGAATTGTTTCAAATAGTCCTTAACTTTTCTTAAATGCTTCTTGTAATTCAAATCGTAAACGGGATAGGCATACTTCTCCTTATGAACAAAACAGTTAATAACTTCTTCCCTTTTAATAAGACCGAATCTTTCTAACCATTTTATGCTTAATTCGAACAGTTGTTTTTTGTTAGCATTCCAAATATTATCATTTTTCCAGCAGAAAAATTCAATAAGCAAAGAGGTTTTATCAGGTGGGGACATTTTCTTACTGAAGTTTTTCGGTTCCATTATTCTACCAAAAGGGATTTTTTTATCTGGGAAATAAATCCATTGATCTGAAAAAACAAAAGGTTTATTAAGAGTTATAAAGAGGGAAACATGAGATCTGAATTTCAGGTTTTTAATAGCTTGCAAAACTTCATTTGGTGCTTTTGGTTCCAATAAATTAACAAACTCTGTAATAGGAATGGAAGAAATAATAAATTTAGATTTTATAGTTCGATTTTTATTATTGGTATTAACAACTACTTTTGTTATTTTGTTATCATTATGAATTATCTTAACAGGATAAGTTTTTAGAAGAATATCTCCTGAGTTTTCACTCAAAATTTTTTCTTTAATTTTTTCGTAGATTAGACCAGCACCAGTGTCAGGATAATAAAACTGGTCAACTAAAGTTTTTGGTCCACTTTTAGACTTTATAACCGCTTTTTTAATCACTTCCTTTAAAGAAAGCCCTTTTATTCTCTGTTTCGCCCAATCAGGAGAGATTTTAGAACAAGGTAATCCCCATACCTTTTCCGTGTAATTAAGCATGTTAAGTTCAGCCAATGCTCTTCCAAAATTTGAAACAATCTGTTCTTCAAATGAAATGAAATTTCTATGCACAAAAATTCTTCTGATCCTTTCAAACAAGTAATCAAAAAGGATTCTAAATGCTTTGTAGAGACCAACATTTAGCAAAGCATTCTTCAATTCAATCGGGTAAAGAAAGAACTTACCATTAATATAAAATCTTGTCAGCCTGTCAACTTTTATCCAACGTTCACCAAGCAAATCTTCTATAAAATCATACAAGTATTGGTTTTGACTAAAAAATCTGTGGGGGCCTGTATCTGTTCTAAACTCCCCATATTGAAGTGTTCTTGCCAATCCACCAACGTTTTTGTTTTTTTCAATAATTATAAAAGGTTTACCGGCTTTATGTAACTCAAAGGCTGCTGCCATTCCCGCAGGACCCGCACCAAGAATTAAAACTTCCTTATTCATTGTATACCCTTTTTATATACCATTTAATAGATTTTTTGATTCCTTCATCAATAGTTGTTTTTGGTTCATAACCTAATTTTTCTTTTGCTTTTGAAATATCAGCGATGAATTTCATAACTTCGCCTGTTCTGGTTTCTTTAATTAGGATTTTACTTTCACTACGCATATATTTTTGAATTAGTCGTGCTAGCTCTATAATTGAGATAGCTTTGCCAGAAGCAATATTAAATACATCGTTTTTTACTTGCTCAAAATTTTCTATGCATTTCAAGACTCCAGAAATCGCATCATCAATGTAGGTAAAGTCTAATAATTTTTCTTTGCCATAAACAAGCAAATCTCTGTTCTCTTTTGCTAATTTGATAAATAATGGGATAACTCTATCGCTGTCGTCATACATTCCGTAAACATTTGAAAATCTGATAATGACAAAATTTATACCATAGCATTGTTGATAGGCATGAACTAGGGCTTCTCCACCAATCTTAGAAGCTGTGTAGGGGCTTTCACAGTTTCTAACATAAGCTTCATTTTCTGCATGAACTATTTGCTTTGAGTTTCCATAAACCTCTCTACTTGAAGCAAAAATAAACCTTTTTATGTTATTTTTTCTACAGAATTCTAAGGTATTAAACAAAATTTCAAAGTTATCCTTTGCTAAGCTTGGATCCAATACCAAATTATAGACTCTGGCATTTGCTGCTAAATGAATCACCAAATCAACATCTTTTGGTAACTCCTTGAATGCTTCTTTGCGGCGCAAATCTCCGATTATTGTTAATTTATTAATTCTATCATTCCATCTGTTTGATTTTAAATCCACACCAATTATTTCATAGTTCTTTTCTAACAACTTCTCACATAGTCTTGTGCCAATTGTTCCATTGTTTCCTGTAATTAAAATTTTTTTAATTATCATAATTATCATATACAACTATTAAATTTATATGACTGTTTTTTAGTTCCCTGTTTATATGGCTGAATAACTCCATAAAATCACGATTCTCTCTGCTAATTGGTTAAATAAACATTTGGTCTTTTGTTATACTTACTGTTTTCTAGGTTTTCACCATTAATCATGAAATCACATAGTTCTTTCTTTTCCCAATTATGATTGTTGGATTTATGTAAGAAATTGGTTGTGAAGGAAATAAAAAACCTTTTGTTTTAAAAATTTTTATTTCATATCCAAGCGTACCGTTTAATAACGATAAAAGAAAAATGTGCTGTTTTCCTTTTAATTTGTCATAAAATTGAGAAGATATTATTACACAATCAGGATTTCGTGTTTTAAAATTATATATATCGATATCAGTATAATTTATTTTATTTATTTTTGTGTAGTTCAATAATTGAAATCTTAACAAATTTGGTTCATAAATTTCAATCGTGGCATTTTTATCTATATGAGAAACTAACCAATTCTCAGCATAATATCTAGAATCATTAATTATTAAAAAGTCCGCTCCTAAAACTTGAACGAAAGAAAATATAATTAAGCATGTGATAATAATTTTTCCTAAAGAATGTTTTTTATAAATTTCTTTAAAAAGTTTCCCACCAAACATAGAAAGTGGAAGTATAAAAGGAAGTATAAATCTTGGATATACAAACCTATTTATAGCAATTGAAAATACGTAAAATGAAATCATAGTAAATATTAAAAAAATATAAAAACGTTTGTATATCGGTGTTTTTTTAAATAAATAAAAAATACCACAGAAAGAAATAAAAACAAAAGGTATAGTCATACCAAATAGTAGATATTTAAGGGTTTTTATCAAAAGAAAAGCATGTCCAATAATAGTGTTTGGATATTGTATATAGTTAATTATCCCTGGTCCACCCAACCAAAAATTAACTCTGTAAATAAAACCTTTATAATCGAAAATTATATTGCTTGCGAAAAGCCAAGTGAAAATAAAACTGATAAAAAAATATATTATATCTTTATTTATTGTAAAAGAATTTTTCCTTTTTTTATTTATGATATGAATGTGATAATAAATCAAAATAATAACAGGTAAAATATAAAACGCCAGAGCTTGTTCTTTTGTAGATACGGCTAATGCTGAAAAAAGACCAAAAAGTATATAATATTTTTTTGATGGTTTTTTTAGCAACCTGATGGCAAAATATAATGAAACAGTTAAATAAAATAACATAGGAACATCTAATTTATCTAGTTTAGATAGTATAACGAAAATTGGACTAAAACTTACAATAATTGAAGAAAAAAAAGCGGTGTCTTTTTCATTGAATATTTCATTTGAAATTAAATAAACAGAAAAAATAATAAATATACTCATGCATAAAGTTATAAGTCTTGTTATCATAATTAAAATAGATAAACTTTCAAGTGGGTGAACAAAACCAAATGGAAAGTTAGATGAAGGTGTATTTAATTGTCCAGAAATATACAAATATAATAAAAACGGCAGATAAGATATTGCGTTTATAAAGAAATGGTACGGTGGATATTTATATTCACCAACAAAACCGTGAAACATACGTCCTAATATAGGTGTAGGAGCTGTGTAATCAACAGACCAAGAATAATAATTTGGTAGTCCCCACCATATACCTAAAAAATTAAGAAAAAAACTGATAAGTGTTAGGATTACAATTTCTTTATGAAAAATATTCATAATTAAATAATATTTTCATTTTTTTAATAATGATTTGTTTAGTCTATCAGTTTAATTCTGTAAAACTATAAATAATAGAATAGGTGATACAAATGGTTTCGAATGTATTATCTCCTGTGAATTATAAAAGGTTTTTGAAAGGAGAAAGCCAAAGGTAAAGTATATTAGAGTGTATTTCAGGAAGGGATTGGTTGTGTATGTTTTAATAATTCTTCATAAATTCTTTTTAATTGTTTGTTCCGATAAGAAATAGAAAATTTTCCTTTTTCAACTAAATCTCTGCCTCTTTTCCCGTATGTTTTTCTTTCTTTGGTATTTTCTATCAAAATTTTCATTTTATCTTCAAGTTGGTTTATTAGTTTTTTTTGAGGATGTGTTTTTGCATATTCGTAAAGTTTTTGAGTAGAAAATTTAAATAATAAGTTTCGAGAAAATAGACTGTATTCTGGTGTGACTAATAACCCATTAAAATTTTCTTGAATAATTTCAGGAACTGCAAAAACATTTGTTGCTATAATAGGCAAACCATAAGACATAGCTTCTAAATAAACAAAGCCAAATGTATCAAAAAGTGTTGGTAAAACAAACACATCAGCATCTTTGTATAATTCTAACACTCTTCTTCTTGGTATTGGTGTATGAATAAATTTTATATTAACATTTCGGAATTTCTTCTCTATATGTTTTGGCGTGTTTGATACAAAAATAAGCTCTGTGTCATATTTTTTTGCTAATCTGTTAAATGCTTCTAATACTTCATATCCACACTTACCCCAGAACACTCGGTTTATATACAAAAATTTTATTTTTTCAGAGGATTGTTTTTTCTTTTTAAGTTTTTCGATATGCATTGCTGGATATACAACTTCAAATTTATTTTTTATGGAATAAAATTCCTTTCCGAAAAAATTCTTAATAGATTCTAAAGATGCATTACTCCAAGGTAAAATTTTACAATTTGATTTTTTTATATGTGTAATAGTTTTCAGTTTTGTTTTTCTAGATGCCTCAATATTTATAAGCGAAGATACATGTTCAGCATCGGTTACCCATGGTTTTGAAGAAGACGCCATTAATCCTCCACATGAGTAAATTATATCTTCTTTACAAGAAATAGGAATTAAGTTCACATCACCTATTAGTTTTTTATAAATCTTATGTGCTTTTCTTTTTAATTTATGCAAAAACGGTGGATTTACGCCTTCTGCTCCTTTTAAAAATTTTATTTCTTTATATTTTACTCCAGAAGGAGGATAGTTAAAAATCTCATTATATGCGGGGTGACCACCTTTACGAAAACATATCGTAATCATATTATTTTTTTAATTTAGCAACTATTAAAATAGACTCTGCAAAATCAGGAAAAATTCTTGTTAATATTTTCATCATTTTTCTTCGTTTCGTAAGACAAATACTATTAATATAATAAAATTCTTTTATTTCAAATCCATACTTTTCTAATAAATATCTTATAGTTCCATAACTATGTATTATTACATGGCCTATGTTTTTACATGTAATATAATCATCTTTTATCCGAAAAAATATTCTATTTATATGATATGCTATATCATGAGCATTTGGTGTGCTTAGTATAAATATACCGTCTGGTTTTAACATTTTTTTCACATTATTTAAAAAGGTTTTTTGATCTTCTACATGTTCTATAATCTCTCCAGCAAAAACAACATCAAATTTTTTATTTATTTTTAAGCTGGGGTCTTGGATATCACCAAACATTATATTATAACCTCTTTTGTTATAATACTCTATTTTTTGTTTATTTATATCAATACCAATCACTTCTTTTGTTACATTTCTTATAATATTATGAGTGAATTTATCATTATTTTTACCTATTCCACCAATACATCCTATATCTAGAACTGTTTTGTTTTTACAATATTTTTCTAAGATTTTTCTTCTGGTTTCTAGTAGTTTTACCATATTTATTCTTTATTTTTTAAAGCCTCATATATTTCTTCAAACACTTCTCTTAGAGTTATTCTGATGTCCCAATTTGGAAAATGTTGTTTTGCTTTGCTTATGTTTGTTATCCACCATATGTGATCAGCTTCTCTTTCTGGTCCAAGTTTATATTTTATTCTTTTTCCGGTAATCTCTTCTATTAAATCCATAGCTTCTAATAAAGAAATTGAGTTTTTTCTTGACCCGCCGACATTATAAACCCCCCCTGGTCTTGGGTTTTTAATGAATTCAAAAAACAGCTTTGCTAAATCTTTGGCGTGTATAACATCTCTTACTTGATACCCTTCATAACCGAATATTGTTAGTTCTTCTCCTGTTAGTGCTTTTTTCATAAAATATGGTTCCCAGTTATGCATTTCTACAGCTTTGGCAGCTCCTCCTGTAATACAGCCCATTCTGAACACGCCTGTTTTCAAACCATAAAGGTATGCATATTCTTGGGTGTATAAATCTGCTGCAACTTTGCTAACACCAAACGGTGTGTGCATGTTTTGATCTATTCTTAAACTCTCATCAAATCCGTTCCATAAGCTTTTATCTACAGGTTCAAATCTTTTTTCTATTTTTTCATAAGCAAAATAATTTGGCATTTCACCATAAACCTTGTTTGTTGAGCAAAAAACAAAAACAGCATCTCTATTATATTGTCTTAAATTCTCTAGAAGAAATAATGTGCCATGTGCGTTTATTTGAAAATCTTCAATAGGAATTTCTATGGATTTCGGGTGTGAGGGTTGTGCAGCTGTATGGATTACAGCATCAACAGTTTTGAGAAGATTTATTATTTTTTTGTCTCTTATATCCATTTCATGATGTTCAATGTTGTATTCCTTTTTTAGGTGTTGTATTGTTTCCTGTGTGTTTGCTTCTTTGCCAAAGATTTTACCTCTCATATAATTATCTACACTTACAACTTCCCACCCTTTTTCTGAAAACAGTCTACAACATTCTGATCCTACAAGACCTGCTCCGCCAGTAATTAGAATTTTCATTTTCTCTTTTTTAGTTTAAATTTGTATTTTAAATATTTCTTGGTGTTAAAATAGTAAATTGAAATATTTAAAAAGAAACTCATAAACATACTTTTAGAAAGCCCTGGTAGCTCAGCAGGTAGAGCGCCCGGCTGTTAACCGGTAGGTCGTAGGTTCGAGTCCTACCCAGGGCGTAATATCATCGGTTCCGCTTATGACGGTTAAATAAATATTCGGATGATAAGTGGAACATATGGAAAATGATATCAAACAAGCAATATACGAACTGGAGAGCAAATACAAAAGAATAATTACCATACTTTTGCATGGGCCCTTTCTTGATACAAGCTCTGGTACTTTGTCGTTTACTTGGATGACTAAGACAAGCTCTTCTTATAACATATCATTTAACTATGACAGAGCGGTTATAACATTGAGTTTACCAGATACAGTTAAAATATAGATGGCGGTGGAGGATATGTATACCATGATACAGAGAATAGCAGAAATAGAGTCCTTTGGGTCATAAATGGAATAGATAAACAGATATATCCTCTAAGTAACAACTTTGAGTGGCAGCATCATACTATTAATCTCAAAATTGACAATAGTGAAGTCACAAATTATGATTTGGAATTAACTATTTCTTTACAAATAGGACCTTTTCAGGGAGTTGGTGGAGATAGTTATGATAAATTGAGTGATTGCCCTATGATTTACAACTATGAAAAGTGGTGTTCAACTCCAAAGAAAATGTATTGGTATGAAATATCATCAAAGAAATTTAACATGATTATTAATAAGTAACTGGTTGTTGTAACGTAGAGTTTAGGATTACTGTAATCATATTTGCATAATAATGAACTCTTTATCTATCATTTTGGCTACAAAAGCCAACTTGTTATTTATTTTAGTAAGACAACGTATCCACTCATATTCTTTTCCTATTTCCTGATCACCATAAACGATAAATGTCCTTGAACCTTTTGTTGCTATATAAGCAAGCCTGTTGTTAATCCATAAAGGAGAACCTACATCATCATACTCTTTGCCAATCTCTTGGTTATCATAAACAATAAATCTTTTCGGCTCATTTCCAACTGAATCGATAGCCATATAGGCGAGTTTATTATTCAGCTCTATTGGATTGGTTGCAGAATAATATTCTTTCCCTATCTCCTTGTTGTCATATACTATAAACTCCTTACCGTTCTTCTCCGCCTCATATGCAAGTTTTCCGTTAACTTCAACCGGGTTTCTTACTTTATCATACTGTTCTCCAATCTTTTGACCATTATAAACAATAAACCATTTATTGCCTTTCCTAGCTAAATAAGCCAACTTACCATTCACTTCAGTTGGACTGCCTACATAATCATATTCTTTGCCAATTTCCTGTCCATCAAATACAATGAGGTGTTTACCATCCTTTTGAGCAACATAAGCAAGTTTTCCATTCACCTCTGTCAAATCATCTATCTGTTCATATTCGGTTTTGATTTTTTGCTCTCCGTAGACAATAAACACCACACCATCTTTCACTGCCCTATAAGTCAGCTTTTCGTTTATATTTACAGGAGAACCAATAAAATCATATTCATTCCCGATTTCCTTACCATCATAAACTATGAATCTTCTACATCCATCTATGGCATAATAAGCAAGTTTGCCGTTAATTTCAATTAGAGGGCCTATCCAATCATATTCTTTTCCAATTTTAACAAAATTCATTGTAGAGGAATCTATAGATGGTTTTGTGGTACAACCAGAAACAATCAAAATACACATAATGCTGGCTAAAGTTAACAGAAGCTTCATATTTGATATTATGATAATGGTTTAAATATTTTTCATCGGTTCGCTCGCCTGTCCACCGATCACACGCAAACGGTGAATAAGACCGGTGGAATTATGGCTTGCTCTGTTAATTGGTTAAATACACATTCAGGTTCGTCTGGGTTCTTGCAGACCTTGTTTCTGACATATTCGCTCAGGCTGCCTACCCAGGGCGTTAGAAGTATAAAAAGATGATTTTTTAAAGTTTAAAAGAATATTTTCTTTATTGCCTGTTTCGGAAAGAAAGCTTCCTGTTGTAAGCATGGAAAAAAGCTATATACATGGGAAACGATAAACAAAGAGGTAAATAAAAAAACAGTGCTTGCTGAAAAATTACTGAAAAAGTTAAAAAAGATGGGGTTATTATGAAACACATACCAGATGCTGTTTGGGAAATAGTGAGAGCCAGGTTTGAGAGAATGCCGCCACATTTAAGGTTGGTGGTGGGCGGGTTTGGTCAAGCGCTGAAAAAGGAAGAGATTCTTGAGCATATAGAAAAGAGGGATGAAATAGGCAAACTTATTGTTGAAACTCAGCTTGAATACTTAAAGTCATTTAAGGATGAGGCAGAAAGCTATGAAAAAATTTTTAATAACGCTACCGAAACATGACATCGCTACGCGTTATCTTTCTGTTTGGTCTAATGAAATAATTAAGTATGCTGAGAAAAAATATATTAAAATATTAAAGTTGATTAGAGAGAGGGTTAATCGTAAAGCCTTGTTGAGTTTTTTGAAAAAACAGAAACCTGGTTTTCTTGTATTAAACGGCCATGGAGATGAAAAGACTAAGGATAACTTGAATGGTTTGGTGTGTATATGAAAAGGCCCTGTGTTGGTGTTGGAGTGGTTGTTATAAAAGGCGGCAAGGTTCTTCTCGGCAAAAGAAAAAATGCGCACGGGGAGGGTTCTTGGTGTTTTCCCGGGGGGCATCTGGAATTT
>Ga0180301_10001644_pt1 | contig 17576 bp, 18 predicted proteins | sample GuaBasSediGuay16_FD_121797 | JGI IMG/M metagenome (GOLD analysis project Ga0180301, IMG submission 121797) | Subseafloor sediment microbial communities from Guaymas Basin, Gulf of California, Mexico - Guay16, Core 4569-2, 12-15 cm | ecosystem: Environmental > Aquatic > Marine > Hydrothermal... | reverse complement strand
CTTGGAGGAATATTTGTCGAAGTACTTAGAGATGTTAGTTTCCGCGTAGCACCTGTTTCTTTCGAGGATGCACTAGAAATGATGAAGGAGATAAAAGCGGCTAAGATCTTAGAGGGATATCGTAATACTCCTCCTATCGATAAAAACAGTTTAGCAAAGATCATAGTTGCAACTGCAAAGCTTCTTGAAGAAAACCCTGAAGTTGATTCTCTAGATCTAAACCCGATCATAGCATATCCTGATAAGGCTATAGTTGTTGACGCAAGGATTATACTAAAAAAGAGGTAAAATAATCCATGAGTTCAGAGGTAAGTAAGTATCAGAAAAGACTTGAAGAACTAACAAATGATATTACATTAGTCAGAAGCGAAATAAGATCATTAAAGAATGAAAGAATAGAGATCATAGGTGAATTAAAGGATCTAAGAAGTGAGCGTAGGAAATTAATAAATGAATTTAGAGAATTAAAAGAGAAATACATTATCTTGAATTCGAAAAGGAAGGAACTAGTTGAAAAAGTGCGTAGCCTAAGGAAGGAGAGAAGAGAAAAACTAGGACAGATGAAGACTATATTGAACCTAATGGATGAGAAAAGACGTAATTTAAATATTCTTGCTAAAGAAGTTAGGATACCTATTTCTGCTATAAGAAAGGAGATTGAGCGGCTAGAATGGATTCAGCAGACAAGGCCTTTAACTATTGAGGAGGAGAATCGCTTAATTAGAGAGATAGCAAGACTTGAAGAGCTTCTAGATAAAGCCCTTAAAGCTCGTGAAGAGAAGAAACAATTTCTAGAGTTAAGAGCCGAACTTGTTAAGTTAAGAGTAGAGGTATCAGATTTTCAAAAGAAAATAAATGAAACAAGTAAGGAAATAGACCGTATTGATTCTAAAAGACTGGATCTAAGGGATAAATTGAATGATTATCGTGAGAAGATTTCTGGATTAACTGAAGAGATAAATGAACTACAGAATAGACTTAACCAGATAAATCAAAAGATTGATAAGCTAGTAGATCGACTTAATGAACTTAGAAATAAATATAACGAATTAGTTAATGAGATTGAGAAGAAGAGAATTGAAAAGATACTCTCTGAGAAGAAGAAGAAAGTTAAAGAGAAACTTAAGAAGGGCGAACGCAGATTAACTCTAGAGGAGCTTAAAATATTATATAGTGATGCTGATGAGCTCATTGAAGAGTTTAATGAGAGCTAAAGGATCTAAGATTCTTATTTTATCTGTTGATATAGACGATGATCTTAGTAAAGCAGGGTTATCTGCTCCAATAGTAGGATATAATGATGTTTTAAAGACTCTACTTATATTTGGTAAAAGAAAGCCGGAAGACTCAGATGTTAATGCGATATTGAAGGCTTTATCTTTATATGATGAACTATCTAGCCAAGGATATGATGTTGATATAGCTATTCTTGCAGGCCATCCTTCAAGTTCTTTAAGAGCAAGTCTTAGAATTAGAGACGATCTTATAAAGTTAAAGGATAGCTTAGGATTCAATAGTATCGTCTTAGTATCTGATGGAGCTAGTGATGAGAAGATCCTTCCTGTACTTCAGAGTATAGCTGATGTTATTAGTGTAGAAAGAGTTATTGTAGAACAATCTAGAGGTATTGAAGAGACATTCCTGCTTCTTTCAAGATATATTAAAAAAGCCGTTAATGAACTTCCATACTCTAAAATATTCCTCGGCGTTCCTGGAGCATTGCTCCTAGTAATCGCTATTGCTAGTTTACTAAATCTCGGTAGATATATTAATGAGATAGTTTTCCTATTTCTTGGGAGTATTTTAATAATTAAAGGATTTGGATTACCATCTAGAATGTTGGATCTATGGAAAAACAGCCCAGTATTGTTTATAGCATATTTACTTGGAGGCATGACGTATTTCATAGTTTTTCTAACAATATCATATACACTATATGTTGTTGGCTTAACAACGAGTTCCTTTATATTCTTAGTAGATTCGACCAAGGCCCTACTAATACTTGGTACAATGGCTATTGTTAGTGGTAGGCTTATATATAAAATAATTATAGGTCTTGAAGAGACTCTTTGGAAGGATGTAATGCCTTTAATACCCTTTATATTCATAATAGTCATACTTCAAAAGATATCTGATAATGTTAAGAAATTAGAGCCAATAGCTTCTTTTGATCAAATTGTATCTAGTGCTATTTCACCAGATGTACTTACATTAATAGGCGTATCAATAGCTGTTTCAATGATTGTTGCATTTGTGTTTCTAGTTTTAGAGAAGGAGTCAAAATAATTATTTTCCAAATCTTCTTTCTCTATGCTGATATGACCTAATGGCTCTCCAGAAATCAATTTTTCTAAATTCAGGCCAAAATGCCTCACAGAAATATAGTTCGGAATAAGCCATTTGCCAAAGTAGGAAATTGCTTATTCTCACCTCACCAGATGTTCTAATTATGAGATCAGGGTCTGGCGATTCACTTGTATACAAGTATTTGCGGAATATACTTTCATCAATTTGATCAGGTTTTAAGGCGCCCTTTTTAACATCATAGGCTATCTTCCTTACAGAATCAAGTATTTCTTGTCTACCTCCATAACATAATGCTATGTAGAGCATGTGCTTATTGTAATTCTTTGTTTTCTCCTCAACCTTCCTAGCAAGTTCAACAATATCTTTAGGTATGAGATCTAGGTTACCTATGATCTTAACCTTTATCTCATTTTTTGTAATAGTTTCATCAGTTAATAGGCTTTTCAACCCCTTTCTGGCAATCTCAAATAATTTCTCTCTTTCTATAGGAGGCCTCTTTCTACAATTCTCCGTGGACATAGCATATATCGTTACAGCCTTTATATTGAGTTCCCATATCCAGTTTAAAACTTCTTTAAGTCTTTCATAGCCAACTTCATGTCCCTTCCATGTCTCAAGATTCCTCATGCGCGCCCATCTTCTATTGCCATCGGGTATTATGCCTATATGTACCGGGAATGGCCCATTCTTTATCTGTAGCCATAGCCATTTTTCATAGATCTTGTATAGCGGCTTTAACAGTTTATTTCCTATCCTTAATAGTCGTCTTTCTCCTTTAACCATTGAAATACCCCTATAAATATACATGTGTAGACCATAACTATTATAGCTATATAGTGTATCTACTTTATACACTAATATAGTCTCTCGAAAAGACTACATAGGTATTTCATACAGTCAGGATCCTAATATTTGTTTGGGGATAGAAATGGGAATTTTCGCAGTTATAGGGAGTGTAAATAGGTCCAAGGTTATTGGTGCTGTTAAGGCCTTAAAGAAACTCGGGATCTCTAATTATAAAGCTGTAAAAATAAAGACATTAAGAGAGCAACCAATGGATATGTATGAGACAATATCTTTAGCTCTTTATCGTGCTGAAAAAGCTATTGAATATGAAGGAGATATTGGTATAGGTATTGAGGGAGGTATATTCTTTAATTTAGGATATCCTATTGAGGGTCAGGTAGCAGTTGTTATTGATAAAAATTATTCTGTGGCCTTAGGTTTTAGCTCACTCTTTCCATTACCTATACACTATATGCAACTGCTTATGAAAAGGAGTCTAGGCGATATCATGGAGATTGAAACGGGATTAAAGAATATTGGAAGTTTATATGGAGCTATAGGCTATTTAACTAATGGCGCTATTACAAGAGTTATGCTAAGCTATGAATCTGTACTAATGGCTCTACTACCCTTTATGAAAAGAGAGTTTTATAGGAAATTGTTAACAGTAAATGAATTGAAGAAAATATTAAAAAACTAGAAGAAAATACCCATTAAATACGTATAGGTATGTATAGACTAAGATAGGTGTATAGTATGTCATACTATCAAGGTAATGATTTAAAGAAACCAAGTGGTGGTAAAAAAAGAAGACACAGGAAGAAGAGAAAGTATGAATTAGGTAGACCTCCAACAGAAACAAGAGTTTCCGATAGAGATGTTAGGAAAATAGTTCGGGTTTGTGGAGGCAATATAAAAATTAGAATTAGAGCTGTAGCATATGCGAACATTGTTGTACCTGGTGAAAATAAAGCTGTTAAAGCTAAAATACTGGGTGTTGTAGAGTCACCAGCTAATCCAGAGTATGCACGTAGAGGAATTATTACTAAAGGTTCCTTAATTAGAACAGATATAGGAATAGCTAAAGTAACTTCTAGACCTGGACAGGACGGAGTAGTTAATGCTATTCTTATTAGGAAAGAATAGTGATTAGGGTTTAGGGTAGATGAGTAGAGATTATAAAAATAAACGAATAGTTATTTACCCTGCATATATCGATTCATCTCTTTCTAGAAAAGAAGGTAGGAAAATACCTAAATCTATAGCTGTACATAATCCACGTGTTGAAGAGATCGTTAGGGCTGCAGAGGAACTTGGCTTAAACCCTAGTATCGAAGATTCTAGATATCCAAAGTTTTGGTGGAAATATAAAGTTAGGATAGTTGTTGATAAAGTTGACAGCAAACAGAGAATCCTTAAAATGATCGCCGAAAAAATAAACGAGCTTAGAAAAGTACGTTAGACTTGGTATTATAGACGTAATACGCCTTGTTATACGTAAATACTACTACAAATCTTTAATTAAACATTTTAAAAATATTAAGATCCTCCGGAAAAGAACCTAGTAGTTCCTAGAGATGATTAGCTTATCTATATACACAAATAGTATTACTATAGGAGAAATCTTATAAGTAAACTTCTATGAGTGAGAGGTGATTTAATGCGAAGACTTGGCACTATCGCGTCAAAGACAAAAACCGGGTTAATAGTTGTCAAGTCACAGTTAAAAGATCCCAGGAAAATAGTTGGAGCTATAGTGTATGATGAGGATATGAAAAGAGTGGGTAAGATAGTTGATGTCATGGGACCTATAGATTCACCTTATGTTGTTGTGAAACCTGATTCTAAGGAAATAGCTGATCTAATTGAATCAGGTTATCTATACTATTATATTGAAAGAAGACCTCGGAGAAGGGGTAAAAAAGCTCAAAGAAAGGGTAGAAGGAGGAGATAACCATGATATTTGAACATTCATCTATTAAATGCCCAGTTTGTGGCTCTACAAATATAGTCTTCGATCCAGATCGTGGCGAACATATTTGTGCATCTTGTGGGACGGTGATAAGTGATCGCGTCATAGATTATGGTAAGGAATGGAGGACATTTAGTTCTGAAGACGCATTTTCTAAGGCTCGAACAGGTAGATCTCTTACAAACGCAATACATGATAGAGGATTGACTACTTCATTTTCATTGAAGGGATTTAAATTCAAGGGTGAAATGAGAAAGAAAGTACGTAATATGGCTAGACTCCAGAGAAAGATTAGAATTAGCAAGAAGGATAAATTGAAGGTTATTGGACTTAAATATTTAAATGACTACGCTACAAAGCTCGGCATTCCTAATCATGTTAGAGAGGAAGCTGCTAGAATTCTACAGTCAGCTTTGGAAAAAGTTAATGTTAAGGAGAAAACAGTAAAGGCTATGGCGGCAGCATCAATATTAATGGCTTGTAGAATCTATGGATTACCATATACACTAAGATCTATTTCTAGATCTCTCGGAATAAGTATTAGGAATATATGGCATGCTGAGAAGAGAATTGTTGAAAATGTTAAAAGACTAGTTATTAAAACTAATGAACCAAAAGACTTTATACCAGTAATTGTCAAGAAACTAGGTCTTTCATCTAAGGTACAATATCTTGCAGCATTACTGACATATCTCGCTAGGAAAAGAGAGATAGCTACTGGACGTGGACCAATAGGATTAGCTGCAGCGACCGTCTATATGGCATCTATTCTGCTCGATGAAAAGAAGACTCAGCAGGAAGTCGCTAGAGTATGTGATATAACAGATGTAACCATTCGTAATAGATACGGGGATCTTGTTGAAAAATTAGATATTGAAGTTCTTCTTTAAACATATTCTTTTATTTTATAACTGTTTTCAATAGATATAATAAATTTATAGTCTATATTGGTAAACGGGAAAATTACTCTGGAATAAAAATAAATTCCTTATTCTACAACAATATTACTAGGGATTGAAGTAATTGAGTAATTCCAAGAAGTCGCATAGCCGATCAAAACTGAGCCAGTGATGGTGTAAATATAATGGAGTTCAATGAATTAAGCGATCTAGAAAGAAGAGCGTATAAATTAATCAAAAAATCTGGTAGAAAAGGTATATATCAAAATGATCTATGGCGCCAACTTAAAATTAATAGTAGGGATGCTTCAAGAATTGTTAGTAAATTGTTAAAGAAAAAACTAATAATAAGAAAGCCTGCTGTTAATCGTGGTAGAAGAACATATCTCTTATTGCCAGCGCCTCCTAGGAGAAAAGTAAAACCTAAAAAGCAAAAGATAGTATTCCTAACTAAGTTTGATATTAGACCGTTTCTAGACATTCCATGTGTTCGATGTCCATTTATCGATAAATGTTATTTAAAGGGATTCTACGACCCAACTAACTGCCCATGGATTGAAGAGTGGATAGAAGAAGAAAAGTATAGAACAGGTTATGCTGGCTAGACATTCTTAAGTATATTCAGTAATTCTCTATAAGATGCATTAGTCTTTATCCCTCTAGGATCAAAGTGTGTTCTATATACCTGATACCCGGCGTCTCTAATTGTTTTAATTACTGTATTTATTGGCGGCATATTCCTTCTTAAAATACTGCATAATATATCAAGTCTATAGTATGGAGTGATTATTAGATATTCATTGTATAAGGTTTCTAGGAAATTCTTAATGGTATGATCAAGGTATTCGAGTTCACTGATTAAATTGATCATCTTGTTAATAAAATTTCTATCTCCAAGTTCACCTATCCATAAAGGTCCTATTATATTTCCTACAAATTCTTTTTTAACTAGTTGGTCTAGTGAATGAATAATTATTCTTTCATGCGTTTCTTCATTATACACTATATATCCCACTTTACTAACTAATCTATTGGCATCAGTAGCTTTTCTTGAAACAGTAAAGTAAACTCTATAATAATAGTCTCTATAATAACTAAAAATAGGCTTAAATGCTATGTCACGTGAAGCAGCTTTTCTAATAATAGACCCTATAAGTATCCTTAAACCCATTTCTTTGGAAAAATCTGTCTTAATACAATAAGCACCATATCTTCTAAGACATGTATACGGATAACTGCAGTTCAAAGGCCCTGTATCTGTTGCAGTAATAGCTACTAATCCTTCCTTAGCTATAGCACATGCTGTAGATTCTATAAATGGTATAGGAGAACCGTAGGGATCTATATCTATGTAGTCAACAATAATCCCGTTTGAACGTAGACTATTTAATAACGTATTTGCCTCATGATTATAGGATTTTACGCGATCAAAGACTTTATTCAAGACAATATTCCTAGTGATATAATAGTACGATAATGGATCAAGATCGTTAGCAATGCCATGGCCTTGGGATTCAAGAGCAAATCTAATACTCCTAACACCAACTCCTGCCAAGGGTTCGACAAAGAAGTATTCTTTCAAACCAAAGTATGTATTGACAGTCAATACAGCTATATCTCTATTCTCCTTCATACGTGGATTATAGAACACAGGTGCCCATGCAGGTTCAAAAACCCCGTCTGGTCTTTTAAAATACCTAGGATCGGGAATTATTATCCTAGCCTTACCTTCAGTAACAATAGTCTCCCAATTCATTGTATATTTTCTTATCCTATCACTTTTGCTCATAAAACTCCCTAGCCAACCTAAGTACTTCAATTGGTACTTGTTTATTTAATAAAGACCTATTTTTAATAGTCACCTCATACCATATAGCCTCCCTTAATTTATAAAGAATATCTCTATCTCGTAGTCTAAAGTGTATAACTAATATAATAGGTTTCCTCAATTCTAGGACTTTATTTAGTAGATCATTTTTAAACCCTGGTAGCCTAAGCTCCATAGGCCCTACTTCATCAATACCTACTATATCTGCTCTCTTCATATTCTCTAATGCTCTTTTCCACAAATTAAGTGCTTCATTAACTAACACGCCATACCTTCCAATTTTAATAGGCGATTCAAAATTTTTCTTTGCAAGCCATGAGGAACGACCATTATATAGATCAATAAATCTAAAGCCTATCCTATAGCCTGAAGAACGTACTTCAGGGCTATGAATACCTGCTATTTTATAGCCATGCGATTTCAGTGTATTTAAGATATTCATGAACAATGTTGATTTACCAACGCCAGGTCTACCAGTAATAACGATTCTAGGTATCATAACTGGCATCTCCTACAAGAAATGTAATTTAGTTTTCTCTCTCAATATGATCTAGATCTTTTTCGTCTTCTACAATAATTCTATGGGAACCAGTTAGTGAAACAATTTTCTCAGCTTCATTAACTTTCAAAAGAAATCTTCTCTCACTAATAAAATGCTTAACTACTACAGATATGGTTCCTTCTCTTCTCCTATATCCAATTATGTCTATTGGCGTTCTTCTTAAATGAACTACTTTGTATCCTTTCTTCTTTAGGTAATTAATAATCATTTCTTCAAGTCTTACATCAGGTTCGCCGAGATTATATGTTTCTTCTCTTGGAACCTCAAGTACATCTACAGGTTCAAATACTTCTTCTCCGAAGATATCAAAGAGTTTAATTGCTTTATCAATGGATAGTCTCATAGTTCCTCTCTCATATTCATAAATAGTCTTTCTAGAAACACCTAATCTATCAGCTAGTTCTCCGAGACTCATCTCTCTCTCTTTCCTTAATCTTCTAAGCTTTTTAGGATTTATCCTAACTGTATAAACTCCATGAGAGTTCAATATAAATAATGGCTCGTCTCTTGCAATCTGTTTAAGGCCTTCAATACTTATTACATATAATCCATGTCTTTCATATACAACATCGTCTTCTGCCTCATATCCATATACATATTTTGCAATAACTATGGGTGAGGCACCATACGCATGTGCTGATGCACGAAGTTCATTAGCATCTTCTCTACTTAAACCACTTGCATCATAAACTATTCGGGCAAAAATGTTTCTACGACCATTACATATAAGATCAAATGCTCTCCTCCTACGTAGTGGATACTCTATAATATCAACTCGCCTACCACTACGTCTAAGTACATTATATGCTTCTTCAAGTAAATTCTCTAATTCTCTTGTCATACTACGCGGCATTATTTAGTACCCTTCTTGTATGTAAACTACTATTGTTCTACCATATATAGTATGCATTAACTACTATAATATGTTATAGTTTTATAGTTAATGAATAGGATGGAAAAACTATGTGATCTACTTCTTCCTGTGAAATCTAGCATAAACCATGGCGTGATCCTTATCATAAGGCTCTAGATGAACTACATCAACAATCTCAAAACCACGTTCTCTTAAAGTATTGATTTCTCTCTTATAGACTTCACTAGGCTCCTTAGTAACATCAATACTACGGGCCTTAATAGCAAGTAGTAGCCAGCCTCCATCTTTCAAGAAGAAATCAGCATTATCAGCTACAAGTGAAGCTTGTTCAGGCTGGGCTACATCAGCATAGACTCCATCAACAGCTTCAACTATATGTCTATATTCTTGTGGTTTACGTGCATCACCAAGTATGGGATATAAGTTCTTACGGATTTCAGATACTAGCACAAATTCCCTCATGACACGTGGTGCGAATTCAACACCATATACACGTCCCCTGGGACCAACGATATCTGATACATGGCTCGCAGTAGTACCCGTTGCAGCTCCTAGATATAGTACACGATCACTCTCCTTAACAGGTAATTCCTCAAGTCCATTCCATAAGGCTGCACATAACTTACTTCTATAGGCATTCCATTCTCTATATTCTATACCTTCCCAATGGAAAAGTCTCTCCCCATAAACACGGTGTCCAGGGACTAGATTCTTAGTAGCAAGCCTTACACTACCATCTTCAAGCTCAACTATGTAGACACCCTTATACTTCTCATGAGGTTTTACGGAGACAACATTGACCATCACATTTCACCCCCACTACCTCCTTCTTCTTCTACCTCTTCTCCTTCGTCCTCTACGTGACGGCCTTCTCTCATGTCTTTCTTCTTCTCTCCTCCTTATAGGTGGTTTGGCATATAATTTCTTGATCTCATCGATTCTCTTCTCAACTTCTTCCTTAAGTCTATCACCAATGTATCTACCGCTGAAGTAATCAACTTTAGCAGCTATAGCTAATTTAGCAGCAAGTGCGCGGGCGATCTTACCACGCTGCCATCTAGGACTACGGTGAATAGCTGGATACTGGAATATTACACCATGCTTTGGAGGCTTGCCACCTGTCCTCAAAGCTCTAAATAATGCTTTCTCAGCACCAAGAACTTGTATAGTACTTGCTGGGAGCTTTGCCAGACTCTCCAAACCGCCAGCTAAACTTAATAATCTTGCACCAAGTAATGGGCCCACTAGAGCAGTTATATTAGGAGCAACTTCTTTCATAACAGCATCTATATAATCAGCTAATTCACTACGTAATCTATATAGTTCAGCTATGATCCTGGCTAATGTCTGTATCTTAGCTATATCGAAATCGCTCAGATCAGCTCCAATGCTCTTACGAGCAGTATCAACTACTTTCTCAGCCTTAGCCTCACTAAAACCAAGTTCTACAAGCTTATCTTTAGATAAGGCCTCCCTATGTCCTAGTTCAGCAACTATCTTAACATAATCGGGGTGTTCACGTACAAGATCGTCTAGTTCTGGGAAGTGCAGACTATACCATTCACGTAGTCTGGCTACAAATAAATTGATAGTCTTATCAATATCATCTATTGCGCGAATTGCTTGTACAGCAAGGAGGTCTCTTTTCTCAGCAGCCCTACGAAGCTTTCTACGTGTAAGCTCAAGTAATGTTGCATGAAGTAGTTTTAGAAACTCGTCTTCACTGGCAACAAATTCATAGTCAACAGCATATTTCGGAAGACTTTCTCTAAGTAGTACAGCAAATTGGTGCCCAGGCTCTAATTCTGGCTCTATACCAGCTGCACTAAAATATTTAGCAATAACCTCAGTTTCAACAATGGCTTCTGATACACCAGCCTCTTTGAGTTTATCAATTACTTCCTTTAATTGCGGGATCTCCCTGCCCTCTTCTAGACTTAGTAAATATTCTACTAATTCATCTAAGTCTTTAGGTGCAGGTGAATATGCGATTAAATTCCCATCATCACTGAATGCGGCTACACCAATCAGTGACTCTACAATATATGCCTTCATATCCCATAATACACCTCAGTCCAAACTTTCTTATACGTATTAATAAAATGCAACAGCTATATAAATACATGACCACAGATTTTACGTAGTGGTTAAATATTTAAAACCCCCTCGTTATACCATATGGTAGAGGTGATAATGCTATGCCATCCCACGGATCACTTACAAAGGCGGGTAAGGTTAGGAGTCAAACACCAAAAATCCCACCCAAGCAGAAGAAGAATCTATCTCCAAAACTAAGGAATAGGAGAGAATATATTAGAAGAATAGTTCTTGCACAGCAACAGACTGGTTTTAGAGGTTTTAGAAGATAAACTATTATCTATACGATGCAATATTTCTATCCATAGATTCTTATCTATCAATCAAGTTAATTAATCAATTCTATATGGTATATACTTGGTAGACTATATAATGCCTATATTGGTGATATAATGTCTAAAGAACTATTTGGTTATCAAGGATTAGCTAGAGAATTATTATTGAAGGCTAATGCCTCAGTGGGAGATCGTATAAGGATTATAAGAGGAAGTAGAATATTTGAAGGAACACTTATGCCACGTGAAGCTCTTTATGGGGAAAAACCTTTCATAGTTATTAAACTTGATAATGGATATAATATTGGTGTTAAAGTAGATCAAAGTACTATTATAGAAAAGGTAATGGCTAAGAAAAAGATTATCGGTTATCCTCCAAAACCACCTATTCAAAGAAAAGAATTACCTAATGTCATTATGCTTAGTACTGGTGGTACAATAGTTTCTAAAGTAGACTATGAAACTGGAGCCGTGCGTCCAGCATTATCTACTGATGAACTTCTTGAATGGATACCTGAAATAGCTGACGTAATATATCTTGAAGCAAAGGAGGTTACAAGGATCTTTAGTGAAGACATGAGACCAGATATATGGGCTAAAGTGGCTGAAGAAGCCTATAAAGCTATGATTAATGGATATGATGGAATAGTTATTGCACACGGTACTGATACTATGGGATATACTGCTGCAGCATTAGCATTTGCTATTGAAAATAAACCTGTTCCAATAGTACTTGTTGGGTCTCAGAGAAGTAGTGATAGGCCTAGTACTGATTCAGCTTTTAATCTCAAGGCCTCATTTATTGTTGCTGCTAAAGCACCGTTTGCTGAATCAGTTGTTGTAATGCATGGTGAGACTGGAGACGTGTATGCATATGTACATAGGGGTGTTAAGGTACGTAAGATGCATACTAGTAGGAGAGATGCATTTCAGTCTATAAATGATAAACCTATTGCTATGGTTTATCCAGATAGTAAGGAGATAAAGATTATTGGTAGAATAATTGAGTGGAGAGATAAGAGTAAAGAACCTATTCTAAGAAATCACTTTGATGAAAAAGTTGCTCTTGTCAAAGCATATCCGGGACTCGATCCTGAGATCATTGAGTTTTTCATAGATAAGAAGTATCATGGTATAGTCATTGAGGGTACAGGATTAGGTCATATAGCTAATCGAGTTATTCCAACTATTAAAAGAGCAGTTGAGGAAGGAATAGCTATTGTGATGACTAGCCAGTGTTTATTCGGTAGAATAAATATGCATGTCTATAGTACGGGTAGGAGACTATTAGAGGCAGGCGTTATACCTGGTAATGATATATTGCCTGAAACAGCTTATGTAAAGCTTTCATGGATACTTGGTATGACGAGGAATCTAGAGGAGGTTAAAAGGATCTTTTTAACAAATATTGCTGGAGAAATTAATCCTAGGCATACAATTGATCTGTATCCTAGGTGGGTATTATGAAGATAGACTATAAAAAGGTCGGGTTGAAGGCCGGCCTCGAGATCCATATACAACTTGATACAAAGCATAAGCTATTTTGTAATTGTCCAACGAAGCTTGTTGAAGAGAGTAGTGAGGATGTTTTTGAGAGGGAACTACGTCCGGCCAAAAGTGAACTAGGAGAAGTTGATGTTGCGGCAATGCTAGAGTGGAAGAGAGGTAGAATATATGAGTACCACGCACCAAGAGATTCGTCATGTCTTGTAGAGGCAGATGAAGAACCTCCCCACGAGCTTAATAGAGAGGCTCTAGCTATAGCATTAGCTGTAGCTAAAGCATTACATTCTTCAATAGTTGATGAAATCCATGTTATGAGAAAAATAGTTATTGATGGATCTAATACAACTGGGTTTCAGAGAACTTCAATAATTGCTCTTGGAGGTTATTTAGAAGATGAGGGGGGTAAGATAGGTATCCAGACAATATGTCTTGAGGAAGATGCTGCTCGAAAGCTCGGCGAGGAAAAAGATCGTGTGAAATATAAGCTTGATCGTCTTGGTATACCATTGATTGAAATAGCTACCGCTCCAGATATTCATGATCCTATTCAAGCTGAAAGAGTAGCCTTCAAGATCGGTCAACTCGTTAGACTAACTGGCAAGGCTAAGAGGGGTCTCGGCACTATTCGTCAAGATCTTAATGTATCGATTAAAGGTGGAGAGAAGATCGAGATTAAGGGAGTACAGCATTTATATCTCATATCAAAGGTTGTAGAATATGAAGCTATAAGGCAGCTTAAACTCCTCGAAATACGTGATGAACTATATAGGAGAGGACTTAAGCCTGAACAAGTATCTGGCGAAATACATGATGTAACTGAAGTGTTTAGGAATACAAAGTCGAAGATCATTAGGAGGATCTTAAGTAGAAAGGGATATGGAGTATATGCTATTGTACTACCTGGATTTAAGGGATTACTTGGCCGGGAAGTCCAGCCTGGTAGAAGATTTGGTACAGAACTCGCTGACTATGCACGTGTATGGGGTGGTGTAGGAGGATTATTCCATACAGATGAACTACCAGCATATGGAATATCTGCTGAGGAAGTTGAGAAACTGTATGAGTATCTAAAGGCTGATCGTGGTCAGGATGCTATAGTATTTATAGCTGATCGTAGGGATAGGGCTTTCAAAGCATTAGAGGCTGTTATTGAACGTGTAAGATATGCTTTCAAAGGAGTACCTCCAGAGACAAGAGCTGCTAATCCAGATGGTACAACAAGATATATGAGGCCTAGGCCTGGAGCTGCACGTATGTATCCGGAGACCGATATTCCTCCTGTTGAAGTTACTGATGAATTACTTGCTGAAGCTGATAAGATTGTTCCTGAGCCGTTTGATGTTAAGCTTCGGAGGTTTGTTGAAGAGTATGGTCTTAGCCGTGAACTTGCTAAGGCTATATTGAATAATATTCGTCTTGACCTGTTTGAGAAACTTGTTAGTAAATATGGTGATAAGGTTTCTCCAACTATTATAGCTGCTACTATTGAAAACACTATCAAGGGTTTAAGAAAAGATGGTATACCTATTGAGAATATTAGTGATGAACATATTGAAGAGACTATAGATCTTGTTGCTAGGGATATCGTTGCTAAGGAAGCTATACCAGAGATACTTGCTTATTTAGCTAGAAATACTGATAAATCTGCTGAAGAAGTAGCTAAGGAACTTGGATTAACTGGTTTATCGCGTGAAGAAATAGAGTCTATAGTTGATAGGATCGTCTCGGAAAACATTGGGAAGATACTGGAGAGGGGCGAGAGATCATTTGGATTAATAATGGGTAAGGTCATGGCTATTGTTAGAGGTAAGGCAGATGGTAAATTAGTTGCTAGTATTGTTAGAGCAAAGATAAAGTCTGTACTGGCATCAAAGGATTAACTCATTAGAGACACTTATTTTAGTCCATATGATAATAATATAGATATTGATGCGATGAAGAGTACTCCCGACCATGAACGGTGATTGGAAGGCATTTGACTGAGCATTTCCAAATGTCTTGAATAATGATGTATTTGGCCGCTGCAGAGCCCTCTCTAAATTATTAGTTAATTATTGTGGTGTCATGGGCTATGACGAGAATGGTAGCCTCTGAAATAGAGTCCCTGCTTAAAGAACATGGGTACCGTATAACCATTAAAGATATTACAGAAGATACTTTATCAGGTGATAGAGTCAGGTCAAGTGTACTTCATGCAATAAATCAAAAGATCCAGTCAGTACTTATTATACGAATCAGAAGCGATGGATCCACTAGAATACGCTTTACAATGCCTGCTGATAAGAGTTTATTAGATACTGTTATTTGGAGATTAGAGGATCATGGGTTTAATGTTGATATAGTTGAAGGTAGTATGGATGTTATTAAAAGAGTTACTATTAATGAATTAATAGATACTCTAAAAGAATTATTATCTATAGTATCTAACCCATAATAATGGTGCATTTATATATGGATCTTATGAAAAGCCTTGATGACATAGATTATACAATAATTGATTATATGAACGAAGGCATTACCAGTATACATGAGTTATGCGGGAAACTCAATATTTCTAGATCCACATTATTTAGAAGGATCGATAAAATCAAGAAAAACGGGTTTAAAAGACAATATGACATATGTATTGAATGTCTTGATCTAGGTATAGTTTATGTATATATTGAGGGTGGAGGCATATTTAAACAAAGAACTTATAGTGTATCAATTGCTGGTTTCACCATAGACCCTTTATCAATATACTATTCATTTTCACCATATAGAAGAGCCATATTAAAATATCTTGTGCCAATGATGTATATTGAGTCATTTAACGATAAGATCAATGAATTTATAGAAACTGATTCATTGGTAACCGATGTATTCGTATTAAACCAAGCAGTTACTCCATACTATGTTTATGGAGTAGGCGAATATAGAACTAAGAATGTATATATGGATTATCATAAGAAACCAGATATATATGATTATATATTAATGTATGCTTTTCTCAAAGGGTATACGAGGCTCATTGATATTTCTAGAGACTATATAGTTCCTATTACGACTTTAGAGTATCACTTTAGGGAACATGTAAAGAAGGCAATTAGGGGTAAATACTGGATTAGGTCAATTAATATAAATACATTAATTGAGCTGGTTATAGAGAACGACGTGGAATTGGAAGATCTCATTAACGATTTATATAATACTGGATCTATAGGCAATATTCTAAGTATTTCATATAGGAGATTTAAGAAAATAAAGGTTCTTTTTATGGAGGGTTACGTATCTAATTTCTCAAATTTAATCAAGTATTTCTACGAAGCACAAGAATTAATGGGAATTTACGATATAAGGTTATTTCCCATATATGTTAAATAATTCTTAGGTAGAGTGGGTGATTAAATGGATCTTTATAAAATATACTTAATGTTATCTAGTGATATTAAGCAGATGGATCTTAAAACTATTAAGAGATTAGCCCTAGCATCTCAAATACTAAAGCTATCAGGATTAAAAATAAATTACGATGGTAAGGAGAAAATCGTATTAAAGGATCATGGACAGTACACAGTTGAAATACAAGGTAAAGGTGATGTGGTTAAGTACTTAATTACTAAGCCGGATCAGCAAACGTTGTGGCTTCCAAGGATTGAAGTAAGAGGATTTAAGGAGTTTCTCCAGGAACTAGATCTCATAACTGTCTCTCCAAAGGAACATTTAATATATAATCCATTACCTATAAGTGTTCCACTTATCTACAATAATGCATTTTATATGATGCAACCTTTTTCTATATACAAGTATGAAGCTAAGGAAGCTATAGGCATTAGTGATTCCAGTAAAGTTTTCAGAATAAAAGGGTCATCATTTCTAGCTATACATGAAGATTACATAAAGGTATGCATGGGATCCAATTGCTTCTATATCTATGGAATCACCTCAATCAAATCTGTTAAAAGAATAAATTCATCTCTACTACTAAATAATTCGAATATTAGACTAGTAATCAGTCTTGTAGAACCATTCATTTATGTAGATGTACATGGTTGCATAGACTTATGTATGGATTGGCTAAACGCGGCTGCCTACTTTTTAACTCCTTATTACCTATATCATGATATAATTGATCTAGTAGACGGTGATACATACTATAATGGATTGCTCGGCCTGAAAAACTCGTTCTTTATATCAATAGCTAATCCTTATTTAAAGAGTATTGAGGTAAAGAACTCCAGAATCAGACTATGTAATTCAAAATATATGATTTATTACTCACTGCATCCTAGTTATAAGGACCTATTTTCTCAATTACTATCCAGTATAATGAGTCAAGAAAAACTAGTTATAAATGGGATTAAACCCTCTCTTAGGATATCTGATTTAATATATTATTATCCTCATAGCATCTTGCTTGCTGAGTATTTATTTGATCATGGAAATATAGGATTAGTATTAGTTAATCCCTTTAATTCAGCGATTAAGACT